>Ga0209292_1000102_pt1 | contig 123887 bp, 119 predicted proteins | sample GOMGulsemesocosm_2_FD_184634 | JGI IMG/M metagenome (GOLD analysis project Ga0209292, IMG submission 184634) | Methane-oxidizing microbial communities from mesocosms in the Gulf of Mexico - GOM9C Gulf of Mexico (SPAdes) (version 2) | ecosystem: Environmental > Aquatic > Marine > Cold seeps... | reverse complement strand
CAAGATGACCTGATTCCAGCCAGTCAAGAACATCAAGCAATTTGATTGGCGTGAGATGCCCCGTCGCCAAGCCTATGGCTATCGCCTGGTTATAAATTGATAAGATTGCAGGCGCATCCTCTAGCTCAGCCAGTCGAATATGCCCACCATCTAAACGAGCCATTAACCTTGCTCTAACAAGCGACGCAGATCAATGATGGCCGCATTTGCCCGTGAAATATAAGACGCCATTACCAAAGAGTGATTGGCCAACATCCCAAAACCACTGCCATTTAATATCATAGGCGACCAAACGGTTGCCTGACTAGCCTCTAGCTCACGAATAATTTGACGCAGGCTAACCAGTGCATTCTTATCTTGAAGGGTAAAAACAAAATCGACTTCAACTGCTCTTAGCATATGAATCAAAGCCCAACTTGCCCCACGCGCTTCATAAAAAACATCATCAATTTTCAACCAAGGCGTTTTAACCTTTTGCTGAACCATTTCTTGGGTGGATTGCTGAGCATTTGCATCACCGGCTAAATCCGTATTTTCGCGAGTTTGAGCGACACTGGCAGATAAACGCTGAGACAAGCTCCCTAGACGTGTTTCAACATCTTGCAGCCAATTTTGTAAATTATCAGAACGTGCATAAAATTGAGCGCCTGCATCACCCCGAACCGCTAAGCGGTCAAGGTATTTTAATAACTCATCATTACCACGGCGATATTCGCCTTCACTCGACGGTAGCGCCCAGCTATTGTTATCAAAGTTAAATTGAGGCTCTACCACTTTTAAATTTGAATCTTCGGTCGACTGGGATTGTGAACGACTAAAGTCCTTCCTAAGTGCACGCGACATGTCACGAACCTGAACAAGTACGCCAAATTCCCATGCGGGGATGTTATCCATAAAAACACCCGGCGGCATAATATCATTATTTAAAAAGCCCCCTGGTTTTTCGAGCAAGGTGTCAACCATGGCATAAAGCGTATTCGCCGTTGTGTATCCTACAACCAATTTTTTACTGTTATTGAGATAGCCTCTTTGTTCTGCCTGTTGTTTCGCTGCAGACACAACATCGAACTGAGCCGGTTCATTACTCCAATAGATGCCAAGCGCAGACCACACTAAGCATAAAATACCCACTAGAATAGCAAACCACTTCCCAACACTAGACAGTTGCCCAGCTCCTTGCAAAAAAGACAACTTATCTGCGAATTTCATCATGTTAATTACACCTTAACCTTGTTTAACTTCAATCATATGCTGAGCGCGACGATATATCATTCCTCGCACACGAAAATCTTCTGTACGACTATTAATAATCCGATAAAGCAAACGCGCTTCCTTATCATTCGGCCAAAAGATCTCTATATTAAGTTGATCTTTTTCAATCCTATCAATAATTGGTTGTAACTTCTGAATTACAAGCGCTTCGGACAAACTAAAGAGGTCTTGCGGCAAATAAAATGTATTTTGCACTGCTTTAGTCTTCTTTTTAGCTATTTTTGTTGCACGTGCTTTTGGCCTTATTCCCGCTCGCCAGTCTTTAATCTGTTTCTTCGTTTCTTGTATTAAGGGGTTTTTGATATCCACAAAGCTGGCCGCTGCAAGGTATTTCCGTGCGCTGGTATTTTGCCCTTGTTTCGCCTTATCCAATGCCCAAGCCGTATAGAAATGGATTATTTCGTCTAACCCAGCCTGGGCTTGTGTATTATCAGGCTCTCGCCCTAATGCGGCCTGAAAATACAAGTTTGCATTATCATCTTCTGGCGTCAATAATTTTTGATTGGCTAATGCCGCAGCGCCAAGATCAAGCAATCTCAGGGTGATAGCATCTGTTGACACACCTAGGTCAACCTTTTCACTGGTATCCTTAATCCCTTTCTCAGCTAACAAGCTAGCCGATGTTAGCGTTAAAATCTCAGGAGAGGTGCTTTTATCACTCGCTTCATCAACGACCATCAGGCTATCGATTTGCTCAACATCGACAGCTAACTTCAGTGGCGTGTTTGATATAACACCCGTTTCGCTCTGAAGGTCCGTATTCTCTTTGATATTTTTTCCACTTTGGGACTGTTTAGCGCTTACCTCAGTGGATACGCGCTCTTCTTCCACAAGGTCATTAGCGTTAGCGCTTGTTTGTGTAATAGGTTGGCACCCACTTAATAATATTAAAGTGAACACAGCCACGAATGGTTTCAAACTCATTTTCTCCAGACCTCTATAAAAAGTCATTTAATTGGCAACTAATTTAACAATCCTGTGTCTGACACGTTAACATTGGCCCGCTTCAAACTTTAGCATCACTTTATTAGATGGATTTTATGCGATACCTAACCCTGCTCATTTTATTCTTAACTAGTGCCTCTTTGCACGCATTGGATTTAAAACTTCCATTTAGTACTAAAACCGAATTTTTACCGGTACAGGAAGCATTTCAATTTAGCTTTAACCCAAAAGATAATAACCAGGTCGAACTGGTATGGGATATTGCAGATGGCTACTACCTTTATCAACATCAATTTAAAGTTATTGATAAAACAGAACCGAGTAGTAAAATCCATTTCGCTCCTTTCACCCAGGGAGAAAAGAAAAAAGATCCTTATTTTGGTGATGTCGTTGTCTATCGTGATCAATTTAAAGCACAGTTAATTTACGATGAAAACCTAGCAACGGGCACACTGATAAAAGCCATTATAAAGTACCAAGGCTGCGCCGATAAAGGTTTGTGTTATCCACCACAATCATTGCCAATAGAAGTGACAGTGACCGCACCAAGCAAGCTTACTTTAGCAGCCCCAACGTTAGACAGTAAACTTCCAGCGCCTTCGCAAACAAATCAAGTCATTAACCTTATCCAACATGGCGATAGTCTGACGATTGTTCTTACCTTATTTGGTCTAGGTCTTTTATTATCACTGACACCCTGCGTACTCCCTATGGTGCCTATTGTATCTGCCATTGTTGTCGGCTCTCAAAAGAAACCTTGGCAAGGGGTTTATTACACTACGTTATACATTTTTGCCATGGCGAGTACCTATGCCGCCCTTGGCGCACTGGCTGGCTTTTTCGGCACACAATATAACGTACAAGCCTACCTACAAAGCCCCCTTGTCCTTATTATCAGTGCCAGTATTTTCTCTCTATTAGCCTTGGCTATGTTTGGCGTGTTTGAAATAAAATTGCCAACTAGACTACAAAACAAACTAGAGAGTCTAGGCAACACGAACACCAAGAATAAAAGCATCAGTGTTATTCTGACAGGCATAGTGGCAACCTTGATAGTCTCTCCCTGTGTTTCTGCACCACTGGCTGGCATTATTCTCTATGTTAGCGCACAAGCCGATCCCCTTTATGGTGCAGGTTTAATGTTCATATTGGCGTTAGGAATGGGAATGCCGCTACTTTTGGTAGCCTTCTTTGGTCGTAAAATTCTACCTAAAGCCGGTGAGTGGCTGAATGACATTAAAAGTCTTATGGGGTTTGCCTTACTGGGTGTCGCTATTTGGTTAGTAAATCGATTAAATCTGGGGCATTACGAACTCCTATTATGGAGTCTATTCTTCTCTTTCTTAGGTGCTTACTTTTTAATGCGCTACCAGCTTAACAAACAAAATGTGGTACGTTTGGGGCTTGCTATCGTCACGCTTATCATCGCACTCGTGGAAGCAATTGGTGGTGCATCAGGCGGCCGTAATGCTATGTCCCCCTTATCCCATTTAACCAAGGTACAAGCTGGCCCTAACATAGAAAAAGGATTACTAAACTTTACCGATATTTACTCCCTTGAAGATCTAAATCGCATGATTGAAAATAATCCTGCGGACAAACCTATCATGTTAGATTTCTACGCTGATTGGTGTATTAGCTGCATCATCATGGAAGAAGAGATTTTCCTTGCACCCGATGTTATGCCTTTATTAGAAAAATTCACCTTAATCAGAGCGGATGTCACGGATAATTCCCCTGAGAATAAAGCGCTGCTACAAGCATACTCTTTGTACGGTCCTCCCAGCATTTTGTTTTTCACCAGCAAAGGGGACTATCTAAAAGAAATAGCCCTCATTGGTGAACCCAGCAAAAATGAAGTTATTGAGAGACTCAACTATAGTCTTAACTACAACTAGTAACCAAAACAAAAGCAATAAGGTTTACTACAGACCATAAAACACACAATAAAAACAATTTGTGTGTTTTTTCCCGAAGAACTAGACAAATTCCCGCTTTTTAACGATAATTTCACGTCAATTCAAAATACAGAGAAGAGTATATGGCGTCATTTCTAGTGTTAAATGGACCTAACCTAAATTTGTTAGGCACCCGTGAGCCAGAAATCTATGGCTCAACGACACTGGCTGATGTAGAAAAAACGCTAACTCAACAAGCACAATTAGCGGGTCACTTATTAGATTTTATGCAGTCCAATGCAGAACATGACATTATTGACCGCATTCATGACGCTCGCGGTATTATCGATTTCATTATCATAAATCCAGCTGCCTTCACCCATACCAGCGTGGCCATTCGCGACGCTATTTTAGGTGTTGATATCCCTTTTATTGAAGTACACCTTTCTAATGTTCATGCCCGTGAACCTTTTAGACATCATTCTTATTTTAACGATGTCGCTAAGGCCGTTATTTGCGGTTTAGGCACCAAGGGTTATGAATATGCTCTAGATTTCGCTATGACTTATTGCACTCAAGATAAGCACAGCTAGCGCTTGCGCTCTAATTAACACCAGAAAGCTCTGACTTTTTGGCAAAATAAACACAGACAGAAGAGAAGACACATGGACATTCGTAAAATTAAAAAATTGATCGAACTATTGGAAGAATCCAATGTATACGAAATTGAAATAAAAGAAGGCGAAGAAGCAGTACGTATCAGCCGTGGTGGACCTGCACCAGTCGCTTATGCACCTGCACCAGTCGCAGCACCTGTAGCGGCACCTGTCGCTGTTGCCGCGACACCGGCTGTAATTACACCAACAGCTGCACCAGCATTAACAGGCCATGCCGTTAAATCACCTATGGTTGGTACTTACTACTCGTCTCCAGCACCAGGCTCTAAATCATTCATTGAAGTTGGCCAGAAAGTAACGGCTGGCGATACTATCTGTATCGTTGAAGCAATGAAAATGATGAACCAAATTGAAGCTGACAAATCAGGGACTATTGGTGCAATCCTTGTTGAAGACGGCGAAGCTATTGAATTCGACCAACCGCTTGTCACTATCGTTTAATAACTTCAATAGGTTCTTATCATGCTTGATAAAGTATTAATCGCTAACCGTGGTGAAATTGCCCTACGTATTTTACGTGCCTGCAAAGAGCTCGGTATTAAAACAGTGGCTGTCCACTCAAAAATTGACAGCGATTTACTTCATGTGCGCTTAGCTGACGAGTCAGTGTGTATTGGCCCTAACCCGTCAGCACAAAGCTACTTGAACATTCCTGCTATTATCAGTGCCGCTGAAATAACAGACAGCTCTGCGATTCACCCAGGTTACGGTTTCCTAGCGGAAAACGCTGACTTTGCTGAACAAGTTGAAAACTCTGGTTTTGCCTTTATTGGTCCAAAAGCTGAAACAATCCGCCTAATGGGTGACAAGGTTTCTGCGATTGTTGCCATGCGTAAGTCAGGTGTTCCGACGGTTCCTGGATCAAACGGTCCAGTTCCAACAGATGAAAACGAATGTAAGCGTGTTGCTAATGAAATTGGTTACCCCATTATCATTAAAGCAGCAGCAGGCGGCGGTGGTCGTGGTATGCGAGTGGTACATAGTGAAGCGAGTCTTCTTAAGTCCATTAGTATCACCCAGTCTGAAGCCGGTTCTTTCTTCGGTGATAGCACGGTTTACATGGAGAAATTCCTAACCAACCCGCGTCACGTTGAAGTCCAAGTTTTAGCAGATGGTCAAGGCAATGCCGTTCATCTGTATGACCGTGACTGTTCTTTACAACGTCGCCACCAGAAAGTATTAGAAGAAGCGCCTGCGCCTCATCTGGACCCGGTTTCTCGTGCAGCATGCCTACAAGCTTGTGTTGATGCCTGTATTGAGATCAATTATCGCGGCGCCGGTACGTTTGAGTTCTTATACGAAGATGGACGTTTCTACTTCATTGAAATGAACACCCGTGTTCAAGTTGAGCACCCGGTAACCGAAATGGTCACAGGTGTGGACATAGTGAAAGAGCAGCTTCGTATTGCCAGTGGCATGAAACTGTCTATGTCGCAAGACGATATCGTACTGAATGGCCATGCTGTTGAGTCTCGAATCAATGCAGAAGACTCTAAAACCTTTATGCCAAGTCCTGGTAAAATCAACTACTTCCATGCACCAGGCGGCATGGGTGTTCGTGTTGATTCTCATATTTACAGTGGCTACTCTGTACCACCGACTTATGATTCCATGATAGGTAAAATCATTTGCCACGCAGATGATAGAACCACAGCACTTAAACGTTTATCTAATGCCCTTGATGAAACCTTTATCGATGGTATTAAGACAAACATTGAGCTACAAAAAGAACTAGCAACAGACCCTAACTTTATTGAAGGTGGTGTTAACATTCACTACCTTGAGAAGAAATTAGGTCTATAAACTTTTACTACACTTCATTTTGAGTAAAGGTTAAGCTATGAATACGGCTCGACTATCTTAGATAGTTCGAGCCGTAATCATGTTTACCAGACACCTTAATTTAAGCAAAATCCAATTACCCTGACTCCCTGTTCACTTATTATTTGATTAAACAGGACGTTAGCAGTAGTTTATTGCGCTGTTAAGCTGTATTTAGTTTACAAAACCATTAGGCTGAATAATGTTATCTTGCATTGCCTAAAAGAATTATTAACAGGAAAACACTCTATGCCTTGGCTTCAAATCCGCGTTCAGAGCACGCCAGAACAAGTTCCAGAATTAGAAGATCTTTTGCTCGGCTGTGGCGCTATGGTCGTAACATTTGAAGATGTCAACGATGACCCTGTTTATGAACCAGAACTAAACACCACGCCACTTTGGAATCACACCCGCGTTACTGGGTTATTTGAAGCGGATGCTGATATCGAACAAATTCGCCCCCTCATAGATGAAAAAGCAAGCGAACTTAATACCGACTTAGCGACCAAGATTGAGATCCTAGAAGATAAGGATTGGGAGCGCGAATGGATGGACAGCTACCACCCAATTCAATTTGGTAAACGCCTATGGGTTTGCCCTAGTTGGCGCGAAATTCCAGATCCAGATGCGGTTAACCTTATGCTTGACCCAGGCCTTGCATTCGGCACAGGAACACACCCAACGACAGCGCTTTGCCTTGAATGGTTAGATAGTATTGATTGCCAAGATAAAACCATCATAGATTACGGCTGTGGTTCTGGTATTTTAGGCATTGCAGGGCTTCTTTTAGGTGCCAATAAAATGGTTGGGATAGACATTGATCCCCAAGCCGTTCAAGCAACTCAAGCCAATGCTGAACGCAACCAGATTGCAGCAGATCGCATTGAGGTGAAATTACCACCCTATGAGAGCGATCTTCAAGCTGAAGTGGTTGTCGCAAATATTTTAGCCGGCCCACTGGCTCACTTAGCAACAACCATATCCGCCTTAGTCGCAAGCAATGGCCAGCTTGCTCTGTCAGGCATTCTCTCGAACCAGGCACAAGAAGTCATTGATGCCTATAGCCCTTGGTTCACCATTGACTCAGTTGTCGAAAAAGAAGACTGGATACGAATTGTGGGCACCAAAAACGCTTAACACCTTTCACCCTGTTTGCCATTCACTTTATCGCAAACAGGGCTCAGGACAAAAACAGACTAGGCTTTCACTATTTTCTAATTAGGTTAAGTTTATTAGTAGTAAGTTATGTGATGCTTTCTATGACCCTTAACACTGATTAGTTCAAGAATCAGGTAGACGAATCGTTTATTATGCCAGACAGTATGATTACTCAATGCCCAAAATGCTCCACCTCCTTTCGCGTTAGCGCTGATGTACTTAGCATGGCTAAAGGTAAAGTACGCTGTGGTCAATGCTTCCATATTTTTGAAGCTCAGTCTCATGCAAATCAAACAATAGCGGATCATTCGTCTGAGCCAAGTACAGTAAAACCTAAGGTTAATCCCCGCAAAGAAAGTGCGCCGAACGCAACCAAAGAAAAAACGCCCAACCCCGTTAAAGAAAAAACAAGCAAGCCAATTAAAGAAACGGCTACCACTAATGGCCACAGTCCCAATTTGTTTACTGCCGCAACTGATGACGACATAGTCAACCCAGATTGGCTTAATACCCTCATTTCAGACGATGATTTAGAGCCCCTAGATAAACAAGATCAAGACGCAAACCTTAATCCTCGTGCAAGACAAGCATTAGCTAATCAAGATGACGATACACCACTGACGGCTGCACCGAACAAGGTCAATGCCAAGATTCTTAAAAGTGAAGATGAACCTGCCCCATGGGAATTGGAATTAGCCGCACTTGAGGCTGCTCAGAAGCATGCCAAAGGCGGTGCGATCAATTCCAACATCAGCACCCCATCAGATCCGTTTTTAAGAATGAAAGACGATGACTTTTTCCTAGACCCAGAAACTTTAACACAGGCACAGAAAAGTCCATCAAAGAACAGTCAGCCACATGCGAATACAACCAGTGGTCAGAGTCGAAAAGAAGCAAGCCCTCAACGACCCGAGCCACAGCCAGAACCTGAATATATGCAGGCGTTACAAGAGCTTGCTCAATCCGTCTCACAAACAACAGGCAATAAGGGCACCCAAGGCCTACAATTTAATCATGATGTATCCCATAACCTTGGGGAGCTAATGGATGATCCGAACGAAAGTTTAGACGAGAAAAACAAACATACTTGGCGCTGGGCACTGGCTTGCTTTGTATTTTTGATCATCAGCACGATACAACTGCTAGTCGTCAATTATGAGACAGGTAGCCGGTCCGCATCCCTGCGCCCCATTTACAATATTGTCTGCTCTTATTATGGCTGCGAGATTCCGGTATTCGAAGATGTAAAAGCCATCGACATCCAACATGTTAGAGTGCAGAGCCATGCCACTAAAGAGAACGCATTAGTGGTCAATGCCATCATGACTAATCACAGTGATTTTTCACAACCCATGCCAAAAATTGCCATGGAGTTTTATGATTTGAACGGCAACCCTGTCGCTGCTCGCCTCTTTTCACAGCAAGATTTTCTCGATAAAGATTTTTTAGACATCACCTACATGCCACCAAAAACCCCAATTCACCTGGTCATTTCCATCGCAGACCCCGGCGCTTCCGCGGTTACTCACAAACTAAAAGTCTATCGTGCAGAAACCAGATCTTATTGAGCTAATTGTTTTAACAGCCTTTTTTGAATTAATAAGCATAAAAGCACAAAAAATAGTCAGTTTTATTCATGTCAAGACTTCAAAAATGCCCTTTGCATAGGTATTATTCACGCCCGCTCGACGCTGTAACAGATCTTTAACAATACCGTACCAGTAAACAGGAATATCATGGCTTTTGCTATCGGTCCTTATTCTATTTCATCACCTGTAATCCTTGCTCCTATGGCAGGCATTACGGATATCCCTTTTCGACGCCTTTGCCATCAGCATGGGGCAGGCTTAGTGGTATCTGAAATGGTCACATCTGATGTAAGATTATGGAACACTAACAAAAGCCGTAATCGTCTAGTCCATGATGCTGAAGTATCACCAAGGTCAGTTCAAATTGCTGGCGGTGATGCTCAAATGATGGCCCAGGCGGCTCGCCAAAACATAGCACTAGGCGCTCAAATTATTGATATCAATATGGGGTGCCCTGCTAAAAAAGTGTGCAATAAGGCAGCTGGTTCTGCCCTATTAAAAGACGAAGTTTTGGTTCGTGAAATACTGGAAGCGGTAGTAAATAGTGTCGACGCACCTGTGACGTTAAAAATTCGCACTGGTTGGAGTGAAGATCAAAAAAATGGTTTGCGTATTGCAAAGATGGCCGAAGATATAGGCATCCAAGCCCTAGCAGTACATGGCCGCACTCGAGCCTGTAAATTTCAAGGTAATGCTGAGTATGACACCATAGCAGAAATCAAACAGGCACTCTCAATTCCTGTTTTTGCAAACGGTGACATAAATGATGTCCACAAGGCAAAATTCGTGAAAGATTATACCGGTGCTGATGGCATCATGATCGGACGCGCAGCTCAAGGCAGACCCTGGATATTTAGAGAAGTCGCACACTTTTTAGAACACAATGAAGAACTAGCAGCGCCAACTTTAGATGAAGTGAAACAACTGGTACTTTCACACGTAGCAGCACTACATCAATTTTATGGCGATTACTTAGGTGTTCGTATCGCGAGAAAACACGTGGGTTGGTACTTACGTACTTTATCCGATCAGAGCACATTTCGAGCTGTGTTCAACCGTATTGATAATACGATTGAACAGCTAGATAAATTAGAACATTTTTTTGTCGGTCAATAGTCCAACATAATTTGCACATAGTCGATAAAGCAAAAATAAGATTTTCTTATCCGCGCTTTGTTTACTAGTAATTGGTTAGCTTTAAACTAAAAAGGTTTTTCAGTGGTAGAACAAATTAACACTCAATCGTTTCAATCAACCTCTTCAGAACAGTCACACACACTACGTGACAATGTAGATAGAGCGTTACAGAATTATTTTACTCATCTTGATGGGCAACCCATTACTGATCTTTATCAGCTAGTACTAGCAGAGGTAGAGGCTCCTCTACTAGAGTCGGTAATGAGCTTCACTAAAGATAATCAGACAAAAGCGTCTGCAATCCTAGGCCTAAACCGAGGAACGCTACGCAAAAAACTGAAGCAATATGGCATGTTATAGTTTCTAAAAAAGGGCGTTTTTAACGCCCTTTTTTTGTTTTTCTACCCCGTTCTTTGGCTAAATAAATAATTGAGAAATCCACGATGGCAAATCTAAACCAAGTTACCCCGATTAAGCGCGCTCTCATCAGTGTGTCTGATAAAACCGGCATCGTTGCTTTTGCTGAGCAACTGGTTGCACAAGGCGTTGAGATTCTTTCTACTGGCGGCACGTTTCGCCTGCTATCTGAATCTAACGTGAAAGCGACCGAAGTGTCTGACTACACAGGCTTCCCAGAAATGATGGATGGCCGTGTCAAAACCCTACACCCAAAAATTCACGGTGGCATTTTAGGTCGTCGTGATATTGATAAAGACATCATGTCAGAACATGGCATTGATGAAATCGATATGGTTATTGTTAACCTATACCCTTTTGAAGCCACTATTGAGCGCCCTGATTGCGATTTGCCTATGGCAATCGAGAACATAGATATCGGTGGCCCTACCATGGTCCGTTCTGCGGCTAAGAACCATAAAGACGTAGCGATTGTGGTAAACCCAAATGACTATGATGGCATTCTTGCAAGCCTTAAAGAAAAGGGTGGCTTGAACTACGACCAACGCTTTGACCTTGCTGTACAAGCGTTTGAACACACCTCACATTACGATGGTGCTATTGCGAACTTCTTAGGTAAAAAAGTCGCTGGCGGCAGTGAAGACTTCGCCCGTACTTTTAATTTGCAATTTAACAAGCAAGAAGAGATGCGTTACGGCGAAAATCCACACCAGAAAGCGGCATTCTATGTGGAAGCTAATCCACAAGAAGCGTCAATCAGTACCGCTAAGCAAATTCAAGGTAAAGCACTTTCTTACAACAATATCGCCGATACAGATGCCGCCCTTGAATGTGTTAAAAGCTTCACAACCCCTGCTTGTGTTATTGTTAAGCATGCCAACCCATGTGGTGTTGCTACCGCTGAAAACCAGCTAGCAGCCTACGACAAAGCGTTTGCGACAGATCCTACCTCTGCATTTGGCGGTATCATTGCGTTCAATCAAGAGCTAGACGCTGAAACAGCATCAGCCATTGTTGCTCGTCAATTCGTTGAAGTTATCATAGCTCCAAGTGTGAGCGCCGAAGCAGCAGAGATTGTCAGTGCTAAACAAAACGTTCGCTTGCTGAGCTGTGGTCAGTGGCAAACAAACAAACCGACTGCGTTAGATTACAAACGTGTTAATGGCGGTTTATTAGTTCAAGGCCGTGATGACGGTAACATTACCCTCGCTGATTTGACCGTTGTTTCAAAGAAACAGCCAAGTGAAGACGAATTGAATGACCTTCTTTTTGCATGGAAAGTTGCGAAGTTTGTTAAGTCTAACGCCATTGTTTACGCCAAAGCTGGCCAAACAATTGGTGTCGGCGCAGGCCAAATGAGCCGTGTTTACAGCGCTAAAATTGCAGGTATTAAAGCCGCTGATGAGAATCTTCAAGTAGAAGGTTCTGTTATGGCCTCTGATGCCTTCTTCCCATTCCGCGATGGCATCGACGCTGCCGCAGCTGCGGGTATCGTCGCTGTAATACAGCCTGGTGGCTCTATGCGTGATGATGAAGTTATTGCTGCCGCTGACGAAGCAGGTATGGCAATGGTCTTCACTGGCATGCGTCACTTCCGCCACTAAGCCGTACAAACACACGACACTATTGTTATAGCAGGCGATGTTATTCATCGCCTCGCAAACTCCAGGAGAAATCCCATGCAAGTATTAGTTATTGGTAACGGTGGTCGCGAACACGCTTTAGCTTGGAAAGTGGCTGAAGCTGACGACATCAAAAAAGTATTTGTTGCACCAGGCAACGCGGGTACAGCCTTAGAAAATAAAGTTGAAAACATTGAGATAGGTGTTACTGACACGGATGCTCTTGTTGCTTTTGCGTTAGACAATAAAATTGATCTAACCATAGTAGGCCCTGAAGTACCGCTAGTTATTGGCGTGGTTGATGCTTTTGAAGATGCAGGTCTTGCTATATTCGGCCCTACTGCTGCGGCAGCACAACTTGAAGGCTCCAAAGCATTTACCAAAGACTTTCTAGCTCGTCACAACATCCCTACTGCTGCATATGGTAACTTTACACAGATAGATGAAGCCGTTGCCTACATCAAGCAACAAGGCGCACCGATTGTCGTGAAAGCTGACGGTCTGGCGGCGGGTAAAGGCGTTATTCTAGCGCAAACAGAAGCCGAAGCCATCGCTGCGGTTGAAGACATGTTGCAAGGTAATAGCTTTGGTGATGCAGGTCATCGTGTTGTCATTGAAGAGTTCCTGACCGGTGAAGAGGCCAGTTTCATCTGCATGGTTGACGGCGAGACGGTATTACCCCTTGCTACGAGCCAAGATCATAAGGCCCGTGACAATGGTGATTTAGGACCTAATACCGGCGGCATGGGCGCTTACTCCCCAGCGCCTGTTGTTACCCCAGAAATCCATGATCGCATTATGAATGAAGTCATTATGCCGACAGTGAAAGGCATGAATGCGGAAGGCAATCGTTATCGTGGCTTCCTTTATGCCGGTGTTATGGTGGCGTCTGATGGCACACCAAAAACACTTGAATATAACTGTCGTTTTGGTGACCCTGAAACTCAGCCTATTTTGATGCGTTTACGCTCGAACCTAACTGAACTTTGCCTCGCTGCGATTAACGGTAACCTTGATAAAGTAGAAGCCGATTGGGACCCAAGAGCCAGTGTTGGTGTTGTTTTGGCCGCCGGCGGTTATCCTGAAGCCTATGCTAAGGGTGATAAAATCCTAGGGCATGATACGCAACTACCCTCTCACCAAAAAATATTCCATGCTGGTACCAGCCAACAAGATGGCGACATTGTGACCAATGGCGGTCGTGTATTGTGCGCAGTATCCCTTGGCGATACCGTTTCTCAAGCACAAGCTGCAGCCTATGAAGTGGTTAACAAAGTAAGCTGGGACAAGGTTTATTTTCGCACTGACATCGCACACCGTGCCATTAAACGCGAACAAAACAGCTAGTCTAAGTTATTTGTTATATGTCAAAAAAAAACCGTGAATTCAAATTCACGGTTTTTTTTACGTTACGGACGTTATATTAAGTGACTATCTGGCTGTTTATTACTTTTTAAGCTGCGCTGCTTTTTTATCCAGCCAACGCCTTAAGTGTCGACCTAACTCCAGCAAAATCAAACCAAATATCACACCGCCCATCCAATCTAGCGCCAATAAAAAGCCTAACGCTGAGATTAATCCATAACCATAAAACAAATTTGTTCTTAGGCTAGGGTTAGCCCCTCGGCCAAACCAAGTAATTGCCAACAAGGCAAAACAAAAATATAAATAATAATCGAGTAAAATCGGATATAGCATTTAATCCCCTATCTAGTTAATAATATGACTTTGACAACTCTTGTTCATGGATTAACACAGTGATCTTAAGATTCTGCATTGTATTTATATTATTTATATCTAATCAGGCTTTTTCTCAATTTGAAGTCAGCCTGCTAGATAACCGTAATTCACGGATCGATATCGGCTTAGTCGGAGATTACCTGCATGACCCATCGGGACAATTGAATCTGGCACAGCTGATGAATGAGAGATACAGCCCTCAGTTTTTACCTATCAATAAAAGTTTTATGCAATTTGGCCTTAATAAGGGCAATATTTGGATTAGAGCAAAACTTGCTATTCACCTGACCGAACAAAATAGCCTAGCACTTGAGATAAAAGCACCTAGATTACAGATACTCGATGTATACATACCTCATTTAAGCATGGCCTTTCCCATTGCGGAATTGGGTGAGTTACGACCCTTTCAAAACAGAACCCTAAACCACCCCCATTATTTAGTGCCGTTTCCAACTCGAAACCCGCCCATCACGAATGTGTATATTAAACTGGCTTCAAGCACACCCATTAACGCACAAATTGAAGTCCTTCCCCTTAATGACATCGCCAGTAGCTTTCAAACTGAGTCTTTAATCACAGGAATTTTAATTGGCATAATTGTTCTTCTCATGGCTGCCAACATTTTATTCTTTTCATTTTCTCGCAACCCCATGTATCTGTTTTACAGTATGTTGTTGGCGGGCATGATTATCTTACATCTCTCTCTACATGGCTACCTGATCCAACTCTTCCCGAACAATATTGGCATTCAAATTCGAAGTTATAATTTTGCCGCTTTGTTCTCAGCCATGGCCTTGGTATTTTTCTCTCGTTATTATTTGGACAGTAAAAGCACCCTACCTAAAATAGACAAGTTCTTGGTCATTCTTGGGGTCAGCAATGGCGCGCTTGCCCTGTTATACAGTCTAACCCCCGACAAACTTAGCATTCTATTTTTATCTGTGGCAACCGCATTCACTGTCACCAGCTTGACCCTATTGAGCATTTTGGCCAGCTTTAAACACATCCCCTATTCAGGTTATTACCTAGCGGCTCGTTTACTGCTGTTTATTGGCCATAGCTGCTGGGCTCTCACCATGTACGGTATTTTATCCAGCCCTATATTTTTCCTATGGGGCTTGATGATTACGGTAATCCTAGAGGGCTTAATACACTTTGTTGCCATGTTACTAAGATTAAATTCGCTCAATGCTAGCCGCATTGAAAAGAGTAATTTTCACGACTCCCAGCTATTCGATTTTGTAAATGATTTAGCTTCAAGAATGCGCCGCCAGACAAACATCATTAGTGGTTCTTTTATCGATAAAAGCAATAAAATGGGGACTAGCGTATCCCTCGATAATCAAGAAAGCGCCTTACTTGCTAATCGTAATCTTGAAAATATGCTGGAACGCTTAGATAACCTAAGCCAGATGAATGCAAACCTGAATGAGACATCAAGCGACTTTACAGATATAGAAAACTTAATTGATGACACGCTCAACCTTTTCCATGAACTAGATCAGGACAGTGTACTGGTTGAGATAAATGCATCGAACACCCAAGCATATGAACAAATTGATCAAGGTAAAAAAATACAACATTTATTACTGACCCTATTACTTGAGTTAAAGCACTATGGCGATAAGCCACTCACTGTGACCTTATCAAAACAGAGTGATAATAGAGATAACCTTAGTCACCTTGATATCGTAATTACCCCACTACCAAGGCGCTTTACACAACTACAGGACCACTTACTCAATTTAGGTCTGGGTTATGTCGAGTTCTTGTTAAGTAGCATGCATGGAAAAATGAGTATTTCGGGGAACAAACAGCACAGGCAATTAAACATACATTTTCCAGCACGTTATCGTATTCAGAATCGAGTACCAGATAATGATCTTATTTATGCCTGCCAGCTATACATCATGGGCAATGACTCAATGGCTTGCCAAAAGCTTTTAAGCTTATTACAGTCTTGGCCTATTAATATTATTCAGGTTAAAAACATTGCAGAGCTCACGACACAGCAACCAGCACAAACGGATAAAAGGATTATTAATCTCGTTGTTTTGTTTGAACATGATGGTTATATCCCCCAGCTCGTTGTACGCCAAATAAAACCCTTACTCAGGTTGGAAGATCAGTGTTTACTGGTGAGTGACAATGTTAAAATGCCAAAAGATTTTGCTCTAACCCTAGGTTTCGACGAGCTAGTACATACTCTTGAGTTGCCACAGCAACTTAAACAAACCATTACCCGACTCACAGCTAAAGGGCTGCGCCTGCAAAAGGCAACCTTGCTCTAGGTCAAAGAGAAAGCGTTTAGCGCTTGTTTCAAAAGACCGAGTCACAGATTATTACGGAGTTATTATGGATTGCTTATTTTGTTCTATCAGTACCGGAAAAATCCCCGCCACTGTATTGTATGAAGATGATGATGTCATTGCATTTGAAGACATTATGCCAGCAGCACCGGTTCACTTTTTAGTGATTCCTAAAAAGCACATCAGCACCTTGAATGACCTTACTGAAGAAGACATTCCGTTAATGGGTAAGATTCATTTTATCGCCAACAAACTCGCTAAGCAAAAGGGCGTCAGTGATAACGGCTACCGTACCGTGATGAATTGCAACCAAAACGGTGGTCAAACTGTCTATCACATTCACATGCATGTTCTCGCTGATCGTAAATTAACCTGGCCTCCAGGCTAACAAGCTCAATACACCCGGGCTTCTTTCGTTTTACGAAAAGGGAAAACTTAGTTGTATTACCAGAGTTCTTTTTATTATGTCATTTATTGATAACAGTATTCTCAACCTAGATAGGGCGCTTCGTACACTGGTACCTAGTGCCGCAAAAGCTAACCGCCCATCACCGGCACAAGGCATGGTCGAAGCACCGCTATCGGATCAAGAAAAACGCCACAGCATTGGTTTGATGCGCATCAACCACACAGGTGAAGTCTGTGCTCAAGCGCTTTATTCTGGCCAAGCATTGACAGCGAAACTGGCTCAGGTCCGAAATGAAATGGATGAAGCTGCGGCTGAAGAAATTGACCACCTTGTCTGGTGCGAGCAAAGGCTAGATGAATTAGGCAGTCATACCAGCCTACTTAACCCTCTATTTTTTGGTGCTTCTTTTGCCATAGGCGCGGGCGCGGGTCTGATTAGTGATCGCCTCAGCCTTGGTTTTGTGGCGGCAACTGAGGAACAGGTTTGTCTACATATTGATAAGCACTTAGCCTCATTACCCCAGAATGATGAGAAGAGTCAGGCTATACTAAAACAAATGCGAATTGATGAAGCAAAACACCAATTAGCGGCGCTGGAATCAGGCGGCCTTGTTTTTCCTAAAACTGTTATGAAAACCATGACATTGATTTCAAACGTAATGACAAAATCCACCTATAGAGTTTAATTATGAACCGAGATATTAGTGCCATTCGTCGTGATTACCAATTCAAAGATTTGTTAGAAGAAGAGTCTAACCTTGATCCTTTAGCATTTTTTGACACCTGGTTAAAAGACGCGATTGAAGCGTCACTCAACGATCCAACTGCCATGGTATTCAGTTCCGTAGATCAAGATGGCGCCCCTCATTCTCGCGTCGTACTGCTTAAACAAAGAGACGATCAAGGCTTTTCATTTTTTACCAATTACGACAGTGATAAGGGCCAAAACCTTGCCACTAATAACAAGGCTTGCATGAACTTTTTTTGGTCGGAACTTAGCCGCCAAGTCCGTATCGAAGGCGAGATAGTAAAAGTCTCCCGTGAAACGTCTCAAGCCTACTTTGCAACTCGCCCTCAAGGCAGTCAATTAGCGGCAACCGCCTCTCCGCAAAGCCATACCATTGAACGTGACGAACTGCACAAACGCTTCGATGAACTCGAACAAAAAACGCAAGATGATACAGTCCCCTGCCCTGAAAATTGGGGTGGTTATGTTCTTAAAGCAAATTACATTGAATTTTGGCAAGGTCGTCCTAGTCGCTTACACGATAGACTTTGTTATCAGCTAGACACTAAAGGTCAATGGTTAAGATCACGTAAAGCCCCTTAACCTTTCACTTTGCAAAAAGCTCAGAATCAGGCAGAAAAACGATTCTGAGTTTTTGCCTCACCACAAACTTTGGTTAACTCAGCCTCACCAACAACCCTATCCATAGACAAACCTTAAAAAAGTACGCCACTTTCTAACGACCCTCAGTACGCGCTAAACACAAGAACCCTAGATGATTTTCCAGATTAGCAGTTGAGTCTGTTCCCAGGTATGGGTAAGGTACTGCCATCATTTTTAAATTTTAACAAAGGTAAGGTATGAAACCTTTAGTGACCAAATGGAAGTCATGGTCAGGCTTTAATAAACAAACACGAACCCAACGCAGCTCTAGTTTAGATCTATATCGCGGCCTCGCGGTATTACTCATGATCATTTTTCATTTATGCTGGGACTTAAGGGAATTTGATTATATTGAATATTCTTTAAGAGATCCTTTTTGGGTCGATTTTCGTAGCATTATCATCAGCTTATTTATGTCTGCATTAGGCTGGTCAAGCTACTTAAGCTGTCGCAACGGCTATCAATGGAATGCTATTTTTAAGCGTCAATTTAAACTCTTCTTAGCCGCTGCCGGTATCTCTTTAGCGACTTACCTTAGCGTGCCTCAGAACTGGATTTTCTTTGGCATACTGCACTTTATCTTTGTTGCGAGTTGGCTAGTACTGCCTGTGGCACGCAGACCTTGGCTCAGCCTATTGATTGGGGTGGCTATCTTGGCAGCTTATTTTAGCGTCGACAGCATCAGACAGTTCAGTCTGCACACCTATTTAACAGGGGAATTCGGCTTTCCTCAACGCACCTTAGACATTGTTAACCTTTTACCTTGGATGGGGCTAGTGTTCTTAGGACCTATGATGGGGCACTTACAACTTCATAAAATCAAGGTTCCAAACTACCTAAATAGTAAAATGATCGCCTTTTTGGGTCGATATGCCTTACCTGTCTACCTTTGCCACCAACTTGTACTCTACACTTTAGTCGCACTCGTCACCCAGTTAATCGGACTATTATTTTAGACAAAGAACAAGCAGTTGAATATTTTTAAAACAGTCGCTAACTCGCTTAAAAAAATTAAAAATTTAATTTAAAACGGTTGCAAAAATCAGTTATCGAAAGTCAAAGGCGGTTCAAGTAAGTGACCACTTAGCCGTTAACTAAGACTCAAATCCAAGCCTTTTTCAAGGCTTGATTTTCACTTCAATGCGCTCTATCGTCTGCACCATCAAATCGAATTAATTACTATATCTAGTGCCTTGTTCAACAATCAAACACTAGATGCAGTATTTTATACCCAATCAGTATTTATCTTAGGCATGGGCATGACCACACTGACAGTCACTAAGCGTAACGGCAAAACAGAAGAAATTAATCTAGAAAAAATACATAAAGTTGTTACTTGGGCAGCAGAAGGACTCGACAACGTCTCTGTGTCTCAAGTTGAACTAAAAGCGCACATTCAATTCTTCGAAGGTATCAAAACTACCGATATCCACGAGACATTAATTAAGTCTGCCGCTGACTTAATTTCTGAAGAGACGCCAGACTATCAATATATGGCCGCCCGTCTTGCTATTTTCCACTTGCGTAAAAAAGCTTTTGGAGAATATGAGCCACCACACTTACTTGCTCATGTGCAAAATCTGGTTGAACAAAAACGTTATGACGCTGAAATACTCTCTTCCTACAGCCCTGAAGAGTTTGACCAGCTAAACAGCTTCCTTGATCACAACCGTGACATGAACTTTTCATACGCAGCCGTGAAACAACTTGAGGGTAAATATTTAGTTCAAAACCGTGTTACCGGTGAGATCTATGAAAGCCCACAATTTATTTACTTGTTAGTTGCTGCCTGTTTATTTGCCGATTACGACACCAGTATTCGTTTAGATTACATCCGTCGTTTTTATGATGCTGTTTCTAATTTCAAAATTTCCTTACCTACCCCTATCATGGCTGGCATTCGTACTCCTACACGTCAATTCAGTTCTTGTGTGCTGATTGAGTGTGGTGACTCTCTCGATTCTATTAATGCAACTTCAAGTGCCATTGTTAAATACGTAAGTCAACGTGCTGGTATCGGCATTAACGCAGGCGCTATTCGCGCATTAGGCAGCGCTATTCGTGGTGGTGAAGCATTCCATACAGGCTGTATTCCTTTCTACAAACACTTTCAAACAGCGGTTAAAAGCTGTTCTCAAGGCGGTGTTCGTGGCGGTGCCGCCACAGTTTTTTACCCTATTTGGCACCTTGAAGTAGAAAGCCTATTGGTTCTTAAAAATAACCGTGGTGTTGAAGAAAACCGAGTTCGTCACCTTGATTACGGTGTGCAATTTAATCGTCTTATGTACCAACGTTTAATTTCTGGCGGTAACATCACCCTATTCAGCCCTTCTGATGTACCGGGTTTGTATGATGCATTCTTTGCCGACCAAGAAAAATTTGAACGTCTGTATGTTCAATATGAAGCGGATGACTCGATTCGTAAGCAAACCATTAAAGCCTCTGAACTATTCACCTTGTTCGCTTCTGAGCGCGCAAGTACTGGCCGTATTTATTTACAGAATGTTGATCACTGTAATACGCACAGTCCATTTGACCCTGCCGTCGCACCCGTCAAACAAAGTAACCTTTGCCTTGAAATCGCATTACCGACTAAACCGCTTAAGCATATCTATGATGAAAGTGGTGAGATCGCACTTTGTACCTTATCTGCCTTCAACCTGGGTTCACTTGAGAGCCTGGACGAATTAGAAGAATTATCGGATCTGATTGTACGTGCACTAGACTCCTTGTTGGATTATCAAAACTACCCTATTCCGGCCGCACAACGTGCTACTGATCTGCGTAGAACATTGGGTGTGGGCGTCATTAACTATGCTTACTACCTTGCTAAAAATGGCGTACGTTATTCTGATGGTAGTGCAAATGAGTTAACGCACAAAACCTTTGAAGCCATTCAATACAACCTATTGAAAGCCTCGAATAATTTGTCAAAAGAGCGCGGCGCCTGCGAAGCGTTTAATGAGACAACCTATTCAAAAGGCATATTGCCAATCGATACTTACAAAAAAGAAATCGATAAGGTTTGCTCTTCTGAACTGTATTGCGACTGGGAAACACTGCGTAAAGACATAGTCGAGCACGGCCTACGTAACTCAACATTAACCGCACTTATGCCGTCTGAAACCTCCTCTCAGATCCATAACGCCACCAATGGTATTGAACCACCACGCGGTTTCGTTTCAGTTAAAGCCAGTAAAGATGGCATCCTTAAACAGGTTGTCCCTGAATTCGAGCGACTTAAAAACGAATATGAATTGTTATGGACCATCCCATCCAATGATGGTTACCTACAACTTGTAGGCATCATGCAAAAATTTGTTGATCAGGCAATCTCTGCCAATACAAATTACGATCCAGCTAAGTTCGAATCATCAAAAGTACCGATGAAAGTCTTACTTAAAGATCTTTTAACCGCTTACAAGCTAGGTATCAAAACGCTCTATTATCACAATACTCGTGATGGTGCCGATGATCAGCAAGATGATCTAGAAGATGATTGCGCTGGCGGTGCGTGTAAAATTTAAGCATTTTTTATTTCTTAAATAAGAAAAAGAGATTGCTAATAAACAATACCGCGTAAAAATGTCATAATCCCTATTCGCAGCACAGAAACATCTTGTGCTGCGTTTTTATGTGATAATTGAATGATTCTGTAAGCTTCCCGTTTACTCAGCCATACCTGAAAACCGATTAAAGGACACTTTATTTAAATGAGCTACTCTACTTTCAACCGCAAACGCTTTGATAGTATGAAAGAACCTATGTTCTTTGGTGAAAATGTTAACGTCGCCCGTTACGACCAACAAAAACACCCTATTTTTGAGAAACTCATTGAAAAACAGTTGTCTTTCTTTTGGCGTCCAGAAGAAGTCGATTTGTCTTCTGACCGTAAAGACTTTCAACGCCTAGAAGAACATGAGAAACATATATTTCTTAGTAACCTGAAATATCAAACCTTGCTAGACAGTGTCCAAGGCCGCTCACCTAATGTTGCTCTACTCCCCATTGTCTCTATCCCAGAGCTTGAAACTTGGATTGAAACTTGGTCATTTAGTGAAACGATTCATAGTCGCTCTTACACTCATATTATTCGTAACATAGTGAATGATCCCAGTGTTGTATTTGATGACATTACCGTTAACACAGAGATTACCAAGCGCGCTGAAAGTGTCTCAAAATGGTATGACGACCTTATTTTATTAGTTGGCCTATACAACACCTTAGGCATGGGTACTCATCATGTTCCAGGTAAAGGTGATGTCAAAGTCACCATGAGAACCCTGAAGAAAGCCCTTTACCTAACCATGGTGTCCGTTAACGTATTAGAAGCTATTCGTTTCTATGTCAGCTTTGCTTGCAGCTTTGCCTTTGCTGAACGCACCTTAATGGAAGGTAATGCCAAGATCATTAAATTGATTGCTCGTGATGAGGCGCTTCACCTAACAGGCACCCAACACATTCTTAATTTAATGGCATCGGGTAAAGATGATCCAGAAATGGCAGAGATTGCTAAAGAATGTGAAGACGCGGCTTATCAAATCTTTTTTGAAGCAGCAGAACAAGAAAAAGAGTGGGCATCATACTTATTTAAAGATGGCTCTATGATAGGCATTAACGCTCAAATCCTAAGTCAATATGTTGAATATATCACTAACATTCGCATGCAAGCTGTCGGCCTGATACCGACCTTTGAAACTAAACATAACCCTATCCCTTGGATAAATTCTTGGCTGGTCAGTGACAATGTACAAGTCGCACCTCAAGAAGCAGAAATCAGCTCTTACTTGGTCGGTCAAATTGACAATGATCTGGATGAGTCTGATTTTGATGATTTCGACCTGTAATTAAGGCAATGACGTTAATGACATCTATTTCACCCAAGCAAAATTCCCTGCATAGGGTATTACTGGGTAAAAAAGAAATTATTGTCAGTGAAGACGAGCCACTATTAGTGCAACTTGAACGGGCTGGTATTCTAGTAGAATACCAGTGCCGTGAAGGTTACTGCAGCTCCTGTGCGCTTAAGCTTCTTCGAGGTCATGTTGATTACCCAGAAGAACCCCTTGCTTGGGTTCAAAGCGGTTATTTACTTGCCTGCTGCGCCATTGTTAAAAGCGATATTGAAATTGCCTTTTTTCGCACCGAATAAAGCCCCCGATTTATAGCAACCACTTGCTATGTCCTCTTTTTATCAGTTAATTCCTATTTTTTTAAAATATTATCCATTTGAATTACGCTGATCTCGTTTTTACATCTATTATTGATTATGCGGCTCGAAAAGGATGTGAATGTCCTGTTAATATCTATCAACATAGATAAGAACAGACACCGCTCTGCTAATTTCACCTTCAAAGGATATAGAATGGCGTCATTACCCGGCACTCTCAATGATTTGATGATGGCTCAACAGCCTATTTTTGATAAAAATAATAAGCTATTCGGTTATGAGCTATTATTTCGAAATAATGATGAAGAAATGGCCAACGTCATTGACGGTGAAGACGCCACCAGCCAGGTACTAGTCAACCTTTGCATCGGTATTACCGAGTTAGAAACTCAAATGCATACGCCGTATTTTGTTAATATTACCCGTGACTTGCTGCTCTCTGATGCCTTTTTCCCTATTGACCCTAAACTTGTTTTTATTGAAATCCTTGAAGATCAAAAAATCACCCCAGCATTTGTTAAGGCGGTGGGTAACTGGCACAAGGCTGGCTATCGTTTTGTGCTCGATGATTATAATTTTGATCCAAGTTACGCACCGTTATTCCCCTATATCAAAATGATAAAAATTGATGTTTTGATTACCGACCCCTATAAACACCATAATCATATCCGCGCGCTTCTTAAGCAAAAGATGGTGTTAGTCGCAGAGAAGGTCGAAAACCAAAAGATGTATGAAACCTGTAAAGAACTTGGGTTTCATTTATTTCAAGGTTACTACCTACAAAGACCCAATATAGTGAAAGGTCGGCGCATTAGCTCCAATATGGAAAATGCCCTTGAGCTAGTACGTGAACTAAGCGACGAAAACATATCTACCGAGAAAGTCACTAAGATAGTCAGTAAAAACCCCACCCTCTCTTATCAATTATTACGTATTCTTAACAGCCCTATCTGTGGTTTACAACGTAAAGTAAACAGTCTTAAGGAAGCCGTTATCTATTTGGGCCTAAAGCAAATCAAAAAGTGGGCACTACTTATCACGATTACGGCAAACTCTAGGCAATCTAATGAAATTTTTCGTTTTTTATTAATTCGAGCAAAATGTTGTGAAGCCCTTGCTGTACAAGAAAAATCCCGTACGCCTGACTCAGATTTTATGGCGGGCATCATGTCGGGTATTGATCTTATTTTACAAGTCGAGAAACAGATTGTATTTGAACAAATAAATATTGATGATGAGATTATTGAGGCAATCAAACACTATCGAGGCCCCATAGGTAAGCGCCTGCGTAAAGCCTGCGCCCTTGAAGAACAAAACTGGAATTATATTGCCGTATTACCATCACCAGAAAGGATTGCTCTGAGTCGCTCTTATGGTGAAGCCAGTTTATGGGCGAATGATACATTGAAGTATATTTAGCTCAATCAATGTTTTTTTATTTATCGAACCAGAGGTAAGTCTTTCCAGTTCGTTGTATAGGCTGGCGATAGATGTTCACGCTTCATTAACCATACTGGCGCCGTACCTTGAGCTGCAAAATAAACATGCCCTATCCCTTTTTGATTAATTTTATCCAATACCTGCATAAGTTTTTTTGACTGTATTTGGGGGCGGTCCGAGCTAAACAGTTCTCCCTGCTCATGCTCAGCATCATAAAAATCAAGTAGCATCACCCCCGCTTTGGCGTATCGATAACCCGCTTTCCACAGAGTATCTAAACTGGCCTCAACAATGGCAATAAGCTCCCTTGTATCATCACTCGGATAGGGCAAGTCAGCCAATAGTGAGTTTGAGTACTGGGCCTCATCCGCACTAAAAGCACTGGTGCGAATAAACACATTCACCACTTTTGCTTTGCGCTTTTGCTGTCTCAGTTTTTCGGCTGCACGAGTCACATATTTACACAATGCTTCACGCATCTTTGTTTTATCCGTGATACGTGACGCAAAAGAGCGGCTGCAAATAATTTGCTGTTTAGTCGGTGGCACCTGCTCAAGTTCAATGCAGGCAATGCCATTTAATTCTCGCACCGTACGCTCAAGCACAACAGAGAATTGCTCGCGTATCATATTAATATCCGCTTGTGCTAAATCCAGTGCGGTATGAATACCCAGACCCTGCAGTTTTTTCGATATTCGCCTGCCCACCCCCCACACTTTAGCCACCTCAATTAAGGCCAATAAGCGAACTTGGCGTTCAGGCGCCATTAAGTCAACAACCCCCCCTGTCGCTTTGTATTGCTTAGCAGCATGATTGGCAAGCTTGGCCAAGGTTTTGGAAGGTGCTATACCAATACACACGGGAATACCTGTATGGGTATCCACTTTGCGTTTAAGTGCCTGGCAAAATGCTAATAAATTTGTGCAATTATCCACCCCGGTTAAATCCAAAAAGGCTTCATCAATAGAGTATATTTCCAGCGCGGGGGCGGCCTCCTCCAAGAGACTCATTACTCGATCGGACATATCCGCATATAACGCATAGTTAGATGAAAAACACACAATTCCATGACGCTTAATGTCGTCGGCCAACTTAAACACAGGGCCTCCCATTTGAATTCCCAATGCTTTGACTTCCTGTGAACGCGCCACCACACAACCATCGTTATTGGATAACACCACCACTGGTCGGTGTTTTAAGTCCGGTCGAAACAGTTTTTCACAGCTGGCATAAAAATTATTGCAATCCACCAGTGCAAAAACCCGCGTCATTGCTGCCTCTGAATGTTTCGCACCACACTAATAACGACACCAAACACATCAAATTCAGATTCCTCTGTGATTTCAATAGCAGAGTACGCTTTATTCTTCGGCCTTAATGCCACGTTCGGCTTGAGCACCAGTTCTTTAATTGTCATTTCTCCGTGAATACAAGCAATAACAAAGTCCCCGTGTCGTGCCGCTAGAGAGCGGTCTACCACCAAGACATCTTGATTATAAATGCCTGCCTCTGACATAGATTCACCTTGCACTCTCACGAAAAATGTCGCTTGGGGGTGCCTAATACAAAGCTCATTCAAATCAAGCTTACGCTCAATAAAGTCCTGAGCAGGTGAAGGAAAACCTGCTGAAACCGATTCCATATAAAGTGGGATTTGGATGCTATTTGCATCAATAAAAGCACGGGATTCCGATGTACCTAGGTAAGAAACTCGCATATCAACCTCAATTAACTGTATGTATATACAGTATAGTTTAAAGTTTTTTTAAGAAATAGCCCCAATGTCATACTTATTTTCAACATCGCCCTAAAATAAAGGCGTTAATTCATGTTTTAATCACTCACTTAACGGGATAAAAATCAGCAAAATGGAGTACTTATGTTTAGCATGGAAGTCGATCAAGATATTCAGCTCAGCCTGATTGAGACTAGTTTTTGTGAACCTTATGAAGCCCTAGCGAAAGCTAACTATGACCATTTAAAACAATGGCTTGCTTGGCCTTATTTTTGTCAGACCGCAGCAGACTTTCAACAGTTCGCAAAAAGGTCATTACATGACTATGCCGATGGAAAAAGCCTAACCTGTGGCCTTTTTTACCAAGAGCAGCTCGTGGGTAACATCAGTTTTAATAAAATCGATCATAAACTTAAAAAAGTGGAAATCGGCTATTGGTTGAGTGCTGATTATCAGAGTAGAGGTATTATCACCCGCGCTTGTCAGCATCTTATCCAGTACGCCTTTAACGAACTTGATATGCAAAAAGTTCAAATCTGTGTTGCCAAGGATAATCTGGCTAGTCGTGCTGTCTGCGAGCGCCTTAATATGACATTAGAAGGGACGATTACCCATGCAGAAAAAATAGGTGATCGTATTTTAGACCATGCGGTTTACGGCCTATATAAACAAAACTAACCGTTATTGGGTAACATCTGCTTTAAGCTTTGTATCACCACACTTTCAACATGAAATAAATAAAGTGATATTTTTCAATAAACTAGACCAAAAAGTACCTAGCCTACCTATTTGTACCTACTACTGAAACCTCGATACTTAGAGATACAATGCCGGTATCAAAAATTCATAGGAATTTATCACATGCTTAATATGCAATTTCAGCAACGTCTTGTTATTGAGAGCCAGAACCTTGATTGGCAAGCAAGTCCCAGCCCACTCGTTCAACGCAAACCTCTAGAACGAGAAGCGAAAGAATCAGGTCACACCACCAGCTTAGTAAAATATCTGCCACAAGCTTGTTTTACATCACACCCCCACCCGCAAGGAGAAGAAATCTTTGTATTAGACGGCATATTCAGTGATGAGAATGGTGATTACCCTGCTGGCACCTATTTACGCAATCCAGCTCTCAGCAAGCACACGCCCTATAGTAATGAAGGCTGCACCCTTTTTGTCAAACTTAACCAGTTTAAAACAGGTGATGATGAAGCGATTAGAGTCAATACTCAAAAAACGCCTTGGTTAGCCGGTATAGGAGGCCTTCAGGTGATGCCATTGCACGAGTTTGAAGGAGAACATACCGCCTTGGTAAAATGGCCTGCGGGGGAAAAGTTCCAGCCCCACAGACATTTTGGTGGTGAAGAAATTATGGTACTTAGTGGAGAGTTTCGAGATGAACATGGAAACTACCCTAAACACACCTGGATTCGCAGCCCTCATATGAGCCAACACAACCCCTATGTATTAGAAGAAACTATTATTCTGGTTAAAACGGGTCATTTACCCTTTAACCATTTCTAGTTTAAGGCTAGCTAGACTAAAAAAAACAGCTTAACTTAGAAGTGCTAAGCTAGGTTAAGCTTAATTAAAGTCGTGCTGTATTGCAGAATACAAGCGCCTAAGAAAATCCTAACAATGACATAGTTCCAACCTGTCATTCGACTCGCGAGAGCTTGAATAATATGCGCTAATACAGACTTCTGTAAAAATTTAGGGAAGCGAGATACATCAATAAGAGGCATGAGTATAAGCAGCGTACTAATACCAGAAACAAGCGACATTTGCCCCCAGAAATAATCTATATTACGAACGGCAAACCACACCACATTCCACAGAGCAACAAAGGCAATCAAACGATAAGCCTGTGGTAAGTTTCTACTTAAAAATCCAGGTATACGATCAGCATGAGCCCCCTGTTTAAAGCTGGCAATTAATGCCAATATCATACAAATATCCGTTAATATTCCCATTTTATTCCTATTATTTTTCAATGATAACCCAGTGTAACTGAATCACTTATGTGTCTGATTTTAATGCTAAATAAGAAGTATAGATACGCGTCCCTGTGGTCAACCAACATAAACTTGCAAATACCCAAGCGGCAATAGAGAAGTAACCAGGCAGCAAACAGATAAAGACGAAGAGACCAATAGTTTCCGCGCCTTCTGTCAGCCCTCCAAGGTAAAATAGTGACTTTTTGCCATAATCAAGCTGCTTTATTTGACGCTTTTCAGCCATGATAGCAAAAGCTAAAAAGCTGCTCCCTGTGCCCATAAAACTAAAAATAAGAAACGCCGCAGGTAAGGCATTCTGTGCAGGATTTGCCAGTGCAAAAGCAAATATAACAGCCGAATAAAAAATGAAATCTAAGGTAATATCAAGATAACCGCCTAGGTCAGTAGGCTTTGTTTGGCGCGCAATTGCACCATCAAGTCCATCACAAATACGATTAATTAAAATCAAACACAGCGCCACGCCATAAGCCTGAAAGAACACACTGGGAATCACCATCAAACCGATAAAAAAACCAATAACGGTGACTTTATTCGCACTCACATTGTATTTCACTAATTGGCTTGCGCTCGTATCAAGCGGCCATTTAAGCAACTTAATAAAATGTCTATCTAACATAAATTCCTATTACACCTAACTTGAGCCAAATGCCAAGCATGATTCGTTATGGTAAAACACAATGAACTACGGATTGTATCCTATTTAATAGCAGGTATGATGACAGCGTTTAATGCGTCGCCCTTTGAACTGGAGCGCAGTAAAAAAACAGACAATTACAACAGGCTAAAGACGAGCATACTCACACATGATCCATTCTAAAAAATATGGCCAACAGGGTGAATCCCTAGTCGTTATTCACGGACTTTTCGGTAATAGCGATAACTGGCACTCTATTGCTCAATCCTTAAGCGAGCACTTCACCGTTTATTGCCTAGATCTACCAAACCATGGTAAATCGGATGATCTCGAAAACGTCACCTATGATGCCATGGCACATGCAATCAATAGCTGGATGCAAGAAGAAGGTCTTAAAGAATGCTTCATGCTAGGACATTCAATGGGTGGAAAAGTTGCAATGCAATTCGCCAGCCAGTTTCCAGAAAAAATAAAGCGCCTGATTGTGGCTGATATCGCACCGGTTAACTATGAATCAAGTCATGATGTGATTTTTGATGGCCTTAAAGCGATTCACCCTGAGCGCCTTCAAAATCGCAAAGAAGCCGACACCATACTGGCGCAATTTGTTGAGACTTTAGGGGTTAGACAGTTTTTATTAAAAAGTTTAGTCAAAACCGAGCACGGCTTTGCTTGGCAAATAAACATAGATAACCTCTTTAATAGTTATGCTCAAATTCGCGCAATACCACCATTTAAAAAAGCCTACCAAGGAGACACCCTGTTTATTAAGGGTGAAAACTCCAACTATATTCAAGCAGAGCACAAGGATGCCATTCTAACTTGGTTCCCTAAAGCAAACGTAAAAATGATACCTGCCACAGGTCACTGGTTACATGCAGAAAAACCCTTGCCTTTCACCAGCCTAGTCAAACGTTTTTGCCAAAAAAACTAGTCACTTAGGCGTAAGGTCAAGTGACAGATAAATACGCCTGTTATCTGTCACTTGAGTGTATAGGTAAAGAAAAGCTATCACACTCTCACTTCCCTACCCTAATCTCTTTGTTAGACTGCAACAACATGCTTCGACAAGGACAGATCATGAAACCACTTATTCTCATTTGCAGTCTCATCATAGGCACAATTCACGCCCCTATTATCACAGCCCAAGAAGGCCCAAATAAACGGCCATCATTCGACACCTTAGATAGCAATGGTGACGGTGAGGTATCAAGAGATGAGGTTACTAATGAAAAACTATTACACGACTTCTACCTATATGATCGCGATATTAGCGGAACACTAACACTTGAGGAGTTCCCAAAAGGGCCTCAAGGCGATATGAATCAAGGCATGGGTCAACCGCAAGGCAAGCCCCCATCCTTTGCTGAGTTTGACATCAATGGTGACGGTGAGCTCACAAAAGATGAACTTAAAGGCCCTTTGGCTAGAGATTTTGAACGATTAGATTTAGATAAGAGCAATAGTTTAACCTTAGATGAATTACCGAAACCTCCTAGTATGGGATAGATAACAGCTAGGCTCTCAATGAATGGTTAGGACCCCCTCTTCCTGACCGTTCAGCTCACACTTAAACACTGCATAAAACCATCAGAACACACAATCAGGTGTTACCGTTTCCTTAGTGTTTGCATAATTGAGGCTGAAAACACATCCCTTAAAAAAACGATTTTCTATATAATCTTTCCTCAATAACTTATTTACAAGGAGAGTGACATGAGTCAACTCGCAGCTGAGTCGACAGCAAGATCGAGCATGTCAGCCAAAGAATTCACAGCATTGACGGCAACCCTAATGTCAATCGTTGCTATTTCGATTGACGCCCTATTGCCAGCACTTGGCATCATCACCAATGACTTTCAAATTCAAAATCCGAATCAGGTGCAACTACTCATTGGCGCCTTATTTTTGGGAATGGCAAGCGGTCAAATTATTGCAGGCCCCTTATCCGATTCATTAGGACGAAAGCCTGTTCTTTATGCCGGCTTAGCCGTTTACTTTATTGGTACACTAATCTGCTTCTTTGCGTCGAGTTTTGAAGTGCTACTAGCAGGGAGAGTCGTTCAAGGGCTAGGCGCAGCGGGACCTTATATCTCAGCGGTATCTTTAGTACGAGATCAGTATAAAGGCCGAGACATGGCAAAAGTCATGTCGCTGGTAATGATGATATTTATCCTAGTGCCGGCCTTAGCGCCCACTATCGGTGAAATGATTTTACTGGTCACCAATTGGCATGGCATCTTTATCATGTATGGCGTCTATGCCCTAATTATCCTCACCTGGATTAGCTTTCGCTTAGAAGAAACACTTAAACCCGAGCAGCGTATTCCTTTTACGCGCGCAGGCTTTTTGGCAGGCTTTAAAGAAGTCATTAGCAATAAAAGTACGATCAGCTTAACCTTCTGTGGCGGCCTGATGTTTGGTTGTCTCATTGGTTATATCAGCTCAGCACAACAAATTTTCCAAGTGCAATTTGAGACAGGAAAAATGTTTAGTGTTTATTTTGGTGGCCTTGCCTTGCTGATTGGCGTTTCGTCATTAGTAAACTCAAAAATAGTCGGCCGTTTAGGCATGCACCTAATCAGCAAGCGTGCCTTTAGTGCCATTATCATTAATTCTATTATCTTCTTAATTATTCAGCTTTTATTTGATGTACAGCTGTGGATGTTTATTATCTTTGCAGGGATTTTGTTTTTTTGCTTTGGTCTGTTATTCGGCAATATTAATGCCATGGCAATGGAGCCTATGGGTCATGTGGCAGGAATTGCTGCTGCCGTGATTGGTGCGATATCGTCAATCATGTCTAACGTAATAGGAACCAGTATAGGCCAAATGTATAACAACACCTTGATACCTATGACCTGCGCTTACATTTTATTATGCTCATTGGCACTCGCTCTCTTATATTATGCTGAAAAACACAAGGCGCAGAGCGAGCATAAAGGACACTAAACTATGCTTAAAGCAATACATCATGCCGCAATTATTTGCTCTGATTATGATAAATCCAAACACTTTTACAGTGAGATTTTAGGGTTAAAAATCATTGCTGAGAATTACCGCGAAGCAAGGCTGTCCTATAAACTGGATTTGGCCTTGCCGGATGGCGGCCAAGTTGAGCTCTTTTCTTTTCCTAATGCGCCTACACGACCGAGTACACCCGAAGCTCAAGGGCTGAGGCATTTAGCCTTTTTAGTCGATTCAGTGACGGACTATAAAAACTACCTTATTACTCAGGGAATAGACGTTGAAGCCATCCGCATTGATGAATACACTGGCAAAGCGTTTACCTTCTTTCAAGACCCAGATGGTTTGCCACTTGAGCTTTATCAAGCTTAGGTTCAGTATTTAGAACAGCCATTTAGATGAAAGGTAAATGGCATAAAAAAGGGACTCAAATGAGTCCCTTTTTTAGATTTTTAATTAATATTTTTAGCCAAAATCACTTTGAAAGGCGATACTCGTCAGCGTGATACGTGCCTAACATGCGAATTTCTTCTGAGAAAAAGCGCAATTCTTCTAATGCGGCTTGCATCTCAGGTGCTTGAAAATGACTTTCCACATCGACATAAAATTGAGTCGCTGTAAACGCGCCATTGACCATATAACTTTCAAGTTTTAGCATATTTATACCATAGGTCGCAAACCCTCCCATGGCTTTATAAAGCGCTGCGGGGATGTTACGAACACGAAACATGAAAGAGGTAATATACACTTGCTCAGGGTCCAAAGGCGGTAACTTATGCTGTTTAGCAAACACTAGAAATCGCGTGGTATTGCCCTCTTTATCATTAAAGTGTGACTTAAGAACCTCTAAGCCATAAAGCTCAGCAGCAAGCTCAGATGAAATAACAGCCAGACCCGCTTCACCCTTTTCAGACAAGTGCTTAGCCGCACCGGCGGTGTCATACATAGCCAAATTTGTGGCGCCTAGCGCTTTAATGCCGTCATCACACTGAGCAAGGGCTTGAGGATGACTACCAATTTGTTTAATGTCCTCCAGCGCCGTACCAGAGCGTGCCATTAAACAATGATTGACCGGCTCAAAATGCTCTTTGATGACATAAAGCTCCGTCTTTCTAAGCTCTCGATAAATCTCTTCGACTCGCCCCGCAGTTGAGTTCTCAACTGGGATCATGGCATATAGCGCTTCTCCCTGTTCAACCATCTGCATTGCTTGAGAAAATGTTGCACAATGGACCATCTTGGAATCTGGGAAAGTGTGTTTACAGGCAAGGTGGGAGTAAGCCCCCGGCTCCCCTTGATAAGCAACAACATGGCTCGAATCAAGGGCAATTAAAGAATCAGGCATAGGTTTAGAACTTCTTATACTGAATATTTATGTCTAGGTGTGGGATAATCGTTCTACAGTAACAAATGGTCTGACTAAAGCAAGCGGTGGTGACTTATTCGCGCCTTCGTGTAGGTAATCAGATGACTAATAACTTAACCGATATAATAAGGCATTCAACACTGCGATGATTAAATGGTTTGCGATTAAATTAATTCGACTCTATCAATTATTGATCAGCCCATTAATGGGAAGTAATTGCCGATTCTACCCTAGCTGTTCGACCTATATGATTGAAGCAATGGAGCGATTTGGTTTTTTTAAAGGCCTGTATCTCGGCCTTAGACGATTAGGAAAATGCCATCCTTTAAACGATGGCGGAATGGACCCAGTTCCTGAAAAAAAACACCCCGGTAAAACCCCCTCTAAGCCTCTCGATTAAAAAGTATCAGAAGCCGATAATACTTAGATTTTAGGGGTTACTTGTAGTTTAAGTTCACTGGCAATCAATACCGCTTGAGTGCGATTATTAATACCCAGCTTTTTAAAGATAGCGGTAATATGGGCTTTTATTGTGGCTTCAGAAATACTCAGCTCGTAAGCTATCTGCTTATTTAATAAACCTTCATGCAAATAACACAGCACCTTGTATTGGGACGGTGTCAGTTCAGCGACCCGATTTACCATATCTAAATTTGGTTTAGGTTGGTTCAATACCGCTTCTTTTAAATGATCAGGTAACCAGACTTCACCGTCTAGAATGGCATTAATGGCATTCGCAATATCGTTTGGCTGACTTGTTTTGGGAATAAACCCCAATGCTCCCGCTTCAAGTACCTTGGCCATTACCGCCGTATTTTCTTCACCTGAAATAACCGCGACAGGTAAATCCACAAAGTCTGAGCGTATACGAATTAGGCCATAAAGGTCGCCACTGCCGGGCATATTAAGATCAAGTAGCAGCAAATCTAGGTCAGGGTTCTGAGCCAAAAAAGAGAGGGTAGTATCAAGATCTTGTGTTTCATTAATCTCGATATTCTCAAATAGACCCTGTAGAGCACCTTTTAAGGCACCGCGAAATAACGGATGGTCATCAGCAATGAGCAGTGAATACATAAGTCCCTTCACCTTCTTTTTATTGTTTTATATTATTAATAATAGGAAGCAAAAAACCGCGCTACCCTTAGCTCAAAAGTGTAACACTAAAGAGAATAAGAATAGAGCGGCCTGATTAGCTAAATATCACCCCAAGGGTCATTACTTATTTAATCGATTCTCAATAAGATCATCCACCACGCTAGGATCAGCTAACGTACTGGTATCACCGAGAGACTCATGTTCATTGGCGGCAATTTTACGCAATATACGGCGCATAATCTTACCTGAACGAGTTTTAGGTAATCCTTGTCCTGCCCACTGCATTAGATCAGGCGTCGCTATCGGTCCAATTTCATCTCGGACAAATTGACGAATTTCCGTGGTTAAAGCATCCGTCATTTCAACCCCATCGATTGGGCTTAAATAAACGTATAAACCTTGGCCTTTAATATCGTGAGGGTAACCCACAACAGCCGCTTCACCAACAGCAGGGTGAGCGACTAACGCACTTTCAATTTCGGCCGTTCCCAAACGGTGTCCCGACACATTTAATACGTCGTCAACACGGCCGGTAATCCAATAGTAACCATCTTCATCACGACGAGCACCATCACCGGTGAAGTACATACCATCGTAGGTACTAAAATAGGTTTGCATGAAACGCTCATGATCACCATAAACCGTACGAGCTTGTGAAGGCCAAGAATCAAGTAGCACTAAACCACCCTCAACATTTTCCCCTGTCGCGCCCACAAAATTTCCTTCACCATCAACAAGCGCGGGTTGCACTCCAAACATAGGACCCACACAGGATCCGGGTTTCATATCTTTACCACCCACCTGAGGCGTCATCATGATGCCACCGGTTTCAGTTTGCCACCAAGTGTCTACTACAGCACAATTCTCTTTACCGACTTTCGTGTAATACCACCACCAAGCTTCAGGGTTGATAGGTTCACCCACACTGCCAAGCACGCGTAAAGAATCCCTGTGACTGGTTTGAATCGGTTCATCACCCTTAGACATCAATGCACGAATCGCAGTCGGTGCCGTATAAAGAATATTGACATTGTATTTATCAACAATGCGACCAATACGACCACAATCAGGATAGGTTGGTACACCTTCAAACATGACACTGCTGGCTCCGTTTGCTAACGGTCCATACACAATATAACTATGACCTGTGATCCAACCCACATCGGCAGCACACCAATAAACATCGTCTTTTTGCAAATCGAAAGCAACTTCATGAGATAAACTGGCATAAACCATGTAACCACCTGTGGTGTGAACAACACCTTTAGGTTTACCGGTTGATCCCGAAGTATAAAGAATAAAGAGAGGATCTTCGGCTGACATGGGTTCACAAGGACAGTGCTTATCACTGCTTTCTACCAACGCTTGCCAATCAACATCAAGCTGATCATTCCACACAACATCATTTTTGGTATGAGGGAAAACCACAACATGTTCAACACTTGGACACGCGTTATCAGCGACGGCAAGATCCACGTTATGCTTAAGTGGCACCTTCTTACCTGCGCGCAAGCCTTCGTCAGCCGTAAGGACCAATTTAACTTCGCAGTTATTCAGTCGGTCAGCAATCGCATGGGCTGAGAAGCCGCCAAAAATAACCGTATGGATCGCACCCACACGAGCACAGGCTAACATGGCATAAACAGCTTGAGGAATCATCGGCATATAAATAGCCACTCGATCGCCTTTGCTAACACCTAATTTTTTTAAGCCATTGGAAAGTGCCGCCACTTCATCATGTAATTGTTGATACGTGATTTGCTCATGGCTACCTTCAGAATCGCCTTCCCAGAAATAGGCTACTTTGTCTGCTTTATCGGCTAAGTGCCTATCAATACAGTTATAACTGGCGTTAAGTTCGCCATCTTCATACCAACGAATATCCACTTTATCACGTTCAAAGCTGGTATTTTTTACTTTACTGTAATCCTTACTCCAATCAATACGTTTACCCTGCTCTCCCCAAAAAGCATCAGGGTTAGTAATCGATTCTTGGTACATACGTTCAAACGTTTTTTGATCTATGCCGACATTTTTTTTGCTGGCACTTGGTACGGCAACTGTCAAAGGTTCCATTGATTTTGCTCCTGTTCTTAAATTTGTTATCAAGGATGCTAGCTTCACTATATCTCTCTAAGGGCCAAGCACCATTACACTTTAGTCTTAATCGTAAAAATACTGCCTGCTACCAGCCATAAAATACAAATATAACAAACAGATATAAAAAAAGAGGCTCTCAGCCTCTTTCTTTTTTAACATAGATTCAAGCGCTACAAAACCCGACCAGCCTTCACAAAGAAGGGAATAGTCACCTCTCTTTTCTCCAAAGGCTCTTGCCACACCTGAATAATCGCTTCCCAAGCATCTGCGAGCACTCTTGTTGACTCATCCTCAGTTAACGCTCTAATCGCAGACCAAGTACGCATATAGTCAAATAATCGATACGCATTCCATTTAAAGGATAATTCGAACTCAGGTACCTCTAACATTTCTAACGGAAAAGAAACGTCGTCATATTGATTCCAAAGTGTTCTATTTTGATCTGGCCAATGGGGTTTTAATGTATTCATTATTTTATTACTAATAATGTCATCAATTTCTGGGCAGACACTTAACCAGCTATAACCCCAACAGGCAAAAATGCCGCCAGGTTTAAGCGTCCTTTGCACCTCTGGCCAGAACTTATCGAGATCGAACCAATGCAAAGCCTGACCCACACAAATGGCATCGAAATGCTGGTCTGGGTATTCACACATTTCAGAAGGGGAAACTTTATAATTAACTTTACGGTGGGGCGTCGCTTCAGCAATTTGAGCCTCGCTGATATCAGTTGCCTCCACTTGCTCAAAATACGCAGCAAGATCGATCGAAACCTGACCCGTTCCACACGCACAGTCCCACACACACTGTTGGTTTTTGACTTGGTTTGATAGCCATAGATAGAGCTCCGGTGGATAAGTCGGTCGCCCTTTTGAATAGACATCTGACGAGAAGTCAAAATAAGATTGCATTAACTCATTCCCTTAATAAATTCTTTTGTTTACAAATGATTAGCTTGATAATTGTCTCTTTAATCGGCTCCTAGCGTTATTAAAGGACAATAATTACAAGTCTAGTTAACTAGATTATAGTCCTCAAGTATGGCCTTAGCCTCTATGACCCCTTTAACTCTATGAGCATGCATACCAAGACTGAGTGCTGCATCAATATTTATCTGATTATCATCGATAAAAAGCACCTGCTCAGGCATAACATTTAGCTGGGCTAATACTTTTTGGTAAATCAACACATCCGGTTTCGCGGCCCCCAGATGATGAGAAGCAAAGTAACTATCGAAATGCCCTGCCAAATTCATTTCCTGCATTAGCCGTGGCCAATGAGCGGCATTAGTATTAGATAAAATTCCCCTATGTATATGGGGTTTTACTGAGTCAACCAGTGCAAGGGCACCCTCAAACAAACCTTGTGGCCAATGGGTGAACTCATGACTAAATCGCGAAACCTGCTCAGTCGTTGCTTTAAACCCTGAAACTTCTTCGATAAGGCTGCTGGCAAAATCAACTAATGCTATTTGTCCTGTATCAAATGCTTTCACACTGGGGGATGCTAACCACTTTAACCAAGCATCCTTTTCATTATCATGACTGGCTAACATTTGATTGAGTTTATCTGTATCGCCCAAATCAACTAATACATTACCAAGGTCAAAGAGTAAAACATGTATCATTTAGCCTATTCATCCCGTCTTTATTCATTCCAATCAGGTACTGAAAGCAAAGCGACACTTATATTAAGTTTTCTTAATGAAAGTGATACTAATTTCGATTTCATTCCCCACTCTAACAAATAAACTGCTATCACATTATAAAAATAGCATTCAGATAGCGTTAATTTTTGTGTGTAAAAGGGATTATTGTCGACAATTAGCATAAGCCATTTTTTGCCTATGCTATTTTCCCCGTCTTTCACTGGCATCACAAAAATGCTGTCAGAGCGTGTCATATCAGGGCTTACAGCCATGAGCCATTTTTTGCCTAATGAATCATTCAGGCTATCAGCCATTTTTTGCTCAATTTGCACACAATTCAGTTTTGAAAAGGATGTAAAATGAATAAAACCTTATAAATCAATAAATTATATTCTTGGCATAGATATTGATATAGATTAAATGAGTCTTTACTCAGTCCCCCTAATCTAGGAGAAAAATAAAATGAAACTGGGCCTTAAAAAAATCAGTAAAAGCCTTATAGGTTTAGCAAGTGCAACCGCTATCACTCTTTCCGCTAGCCACACTTTAGCAGCTGACGGCAATTATATTCTTGCGACCGCATCAACAGGGGGTACTTATTACCCAGTTGGGGTAGCCATTGCGACCCTAAGTAAAATTAAGTTAGAGCCTAAACATGGCATTTCATTGTCTGCAATCAGTTCAGCAGGGTCAGGTGAGAACGTAAAACTACTACGTGAAAACCAAGCTCAATTCGCCATCCTTCAAGGTCTATACGGCGCTTGGGCTTGGAACGGTGAAGGCCGTGTTGCCAACTCTGGCAAACAAACAGGCCTACGCTCTATTTCTATGTTATGGCAGAACGTAGAGCACTTTGTTCTAAAATCCGATTTGGTTAAAAGCGGAACTGTTGCCGATTTAACACAACTTGAAAAAGGCAATAACAAATTTTCCATTGGTAAAAAGAACTCAGGAACAGAGGGTTCTGGTCGTCAGCTTTTATCAGGCTTAGACATTAACGCTGAAAAATTCAGCCTTGCTTACATGGGTTACGGTGGTAGTGCTGATGCGCTACAAAACGGTACGATTGATGGCATGAACATTCCAGCAGGTGTTCCTGTTAGTGCGATCACACGTGCTTATGCTGCCATGGGTGATAAGGTTAAAGTCTTAGACTTTACCGATGAGCAAATGAAAGAAGCTAATGGTGACTACACACTTTGGACTCGTTATGTGATTCCTGCGAATACTTACCCGGGCCAAACAAAAGCAATCAATACCATTGCTCAGCCAAACTTCTTAGCCTCTCGCTCTGACCTACCAGAAGAAGATGTTTATCTGCTAACAAAAAGCTTATACGAGAACCTGACTTACCTAAGTGCTATCCATAAAGCGACTGCTGTTATGTCTATCGAAAAAGCCATCGCCGGTTTACCTGTACCGCTTCATCCTGGAGCAGCACGCTATTACCGTGAACAAGGCATTGAAATCCCTGCTCACCTAGTAGCTAACTAAGTAATATGAGAGAAAACCTATTAAGGTTTTCTCTCACCTTCTATAGTCACTAATCCCCTTTTTTAAAATAAGAACTAAGCACTGTTAGTGTCAACAAAGCAGTCGCACCAGTAAGGTAAGTTGTTATGAGCTCAACCCAACCCCACATGGATGAAGAGACCCAATCAAAGTTAAAAGAATTTGAAAGCACCCAAAGAAGCGGTGCGGGTATCAATAAGGCGATTTACCTTATTGGCATTTTGATGGCTTTATCCCATATCTATATTAATACGCTAGGCACTTTCCCTGAACTTTGGGTCTCTGCCTTTCACTTCGCAGGTTTTGGTATCATGTGTACCTTGCTTACACCTGCAAGCCCCAAACTATGCCACTCTAAAATGGCATTAGGGATAGATATTATTTTGGTCGCGGCTCTCATCTGCCTACCCATCTATATCATGCTCTTTGAAGATGCACTGTATGATAGAGGTGTTACCTTTGTAACAGGTGACTGGATAGCCTCCGCCATTGCGGTACTACTTTCACTTGAGTTAATCCGCCGTACAGCGGGTTGGTTTATTCCGCTTCTTATTCTTGTCGCATTAACCTATGTGGTTTTATGGGGCAGCCTTATTTCTGGGCCTTTCTCATTTCCTGGATTAAGTTTAGAAACCTTACTCTATCGAAGCTTTTTTAGTAGTGATGGCATGTTCGGCTCCATCTCTCGTATTTCATGGAGTTTTGTCTTCATGTTTATTCTGTTTGGTGCATTCTTAGTCAAATCAGGCGCCGGTGATTTCATTATTGAACTATCCAGAGCAGCGGCAAGTAAAATGGTCGGTGGGCCCGGCTTTGTGGCTGTTTTAGGTTCTGGACTGATGGGGTCAGTATCCGGTTCTTCCGTTGCCAATACCGTATCAACCGGGGTCATTACCATTCCCCTTATGCAAAAAGCAGGCTTTCCTGCACGTTTTGCAGCAGGTATTGAAGCCGCAGCCTCGACCGGTGGTCAGCTTATGCCGCCTGTCATGGGTGCTGGGGCATTTATCATGGCCTCTTATACACAGGTTTCCTACGTCACCATTATCAGCGTGGCAGCCGTTCCTGCGTTACTCTACTTTTTATCCGTTGCCTTCTTTGTGCGGGTAGAAGCAAAACGCAGTAATGTTGTGCAGACCTTAGATGATGGCACCTCAGCCATGTCGACACTCAAACAAGGCTGGCACCATATTTTGCCTCTCGCAGGCTTAGTGACCATGTTAATTCAAGGTTTCACTCCCACCTATGCCGCAGGATTTGCCATTTTAATTGTGATCGGCTCGTCTTGGTTATCTAAATCGCACCGCATGGGCATCATCGAAATTCTAGATGCAATGGCGCAGGGAGCGAGAAACATGTCGACTACAGCCGTTCTTTTAGTCGGAATCGGTCTTGTCGTTAATGTCATCAGTACCACAGGCGTGGGTAATACCTTTTCATTAATGATTACCAGTTGGGCAGGAGGAAGCTTACTTTTCACCATCATACTAGTAGCGCTTGCATCCTTAATTCTAGGTATGGGATTGCCGGTAACTGCGTCTTATATTGTACTGGGTACCTTGTCAGCACCGGCTTTATATAACCTGATAGCAGAAAGCCAAATGCTGGAAATGATAGCCTCAGGCCAACTGCCTGAAACGGCTCACGCCATCTTTATGTTAGTTGACCCGGGCATTGTCAGTCAGTTGTCACAAAGCATGCCGATTGAACAAGCCGCTCAACTATTAAGCCAAATCCCAGGTGATTTTAAAGGCATACTGTTTGAGCAAGCATTAGGGGCTCAAAGTATTGCCATGTTCTTGGTCACCGCCCATATGATTATCTTTTGGTTATCACAAGATAGTAATGTCACCCCACCTGTGTGCCTAACCGCATTTGCAGCAGCAGCCATCGCAAAAACACCGCCAATGCGAACCGGTGTTACCGCATGGAAACTGGCAAAAGGCCTCTATATCATTCCTTTATTAATGGCGTATACCCCTTTAATAGGCGGTGATTTTGAAACCATGATTCGCCTGACTGTCTTTGGCATCTTTGGTCTATATGCATTTGTTGCTGTGATGGAAGGCTACCTTGAAGATAAATTAAGCCTAATAAACCGTGGTTTATTACTGATTGCTACGTTTGCGATGCTGTGGCCAAACTTACATATTGGCTTTCAGATGATAGGATTAGTGATATTCTTGGTGATTTTCAGATCCGGTATGCGTAGCTTTAATCTGAGTAAAACAAACCCCCAAGCCGCTTAAACAGCGTCATATCAAACGAGTCAAAGAGAACAGAGCGCTTGCGCTAACAGGGTTAAGATAGACCATCCTAGTATGGTCTATCGACTTCCTTTGCTATCTCACCTACTCATATGGAAACAATTCATTTCCATTAGCCTGATTTATCCATAAAGAAAGCTTAATTACACTGTACAGACAGCTAATCACTAGGAATTAAGCATGTCTTACTCACCCCCCCAAACACACACCCAGAAACACGATAGCAAGCATAATGCGATGTCATTTTGGGGGTTCGTCTGCCTCATGGGAATGGTTTTCTCTCTGTCCCCTCTTGCCATTGATATGTACCTGCCCGCATTACCTCAAATGGCCGATTTCTATCAATCCAAAATTGATGCGATGGAAGCCAGTATTGCCATCTTTCTGCTCAGCTTTGCATTAGGTCAATTGGTTTTTGGCAGCCTTGCTGATGGTTTAAATAAAAACCACCTATTAAGCTTTGGTCTATTAGGTTTTGCGGTTGCCAGTATCATGGTCGCACTCAGTGACAGCTTGCCTCTGCTTTATTTAGGCCGTGCGGCTCAGGGCTTTTTAGGCGGAACCTCAGTCGTGGTATTCGCACTGATTCAGCAAAATTATGGACAACAAAAAAGTAGTCAAATAATTTCTTATATCATGGCTGTTGTCGTTGTCGCCCCCATGATTGCACCTATGGTAGGCAGCCAAATTCTCGCTTACCTTGGTTGGCAGTGGATCTTCTTTAGCCTTGGTTTTTTTGCCTTTATAACCCTATTTACACAGCTTTTCATGAATGCTCAGATCCAGCCAACTAAACCTGAAGATAAAAACGACATAGTCACTAAGCTAGCCTTTAAAGCACTGCTTAGTGGTTATAAAACCGTGCTAACAAACCCATTAACATTGAGCTATATGTTTGTCGGAGCGGCCTCCTTTGCCGGCTTATTCGCCTTTGTTTCAGGCTCGCCTTTTGTTTACATGGCGTTTTATCAAGTCAGTCCACAGGAATACAGCCTTCTGGTCGCTATCAATGCGATTGCCATGATAAGCACCAATCTCATGAATGCTCGCTTATTAGGTCACCTAGATGCGACCTTGAAATTAATCTGGGCAGGAATAGGGCTGGGTGTCATTGCTTTATACCTTTTTATCGTCAGCAGTTTAACGTTACCTCTGCCCTTCCTTGTAATAGGCGTTGTCTTGTATGTGGCCATGCTGGGATTTACCTCAGCCAATGCCATTGCCGGTGTGTTATCCAGCTCAGGGCGCTTTACAGGGCTAGCTTCTGGTTTAAACGGGGTCATGCAATTCGGTTTAGGTGCATTGGCAAGTGCGGTTATAAGCATCAGTGACAGTGTTAATAGCATACCAATGGCATACACAATGGCAGCCTCTGGCATCATCACTACCGGGTTTGCTCTACTGCTTATTAAACAGCTTAAAAAAGGCGCTTAATATGAAAAAACTAACGAAAATCATTGATCGCACCCCCAGCAACCCTGCCTATATCACCCATAAAATACGACAACAACTAGCCCCTTTTGTGTTGTTTGATGCAGGTCGTGTGGTTGGACAAGAAGATCTTTTTGTCGGTTGGCACCCTCATTCCGGAGTCGCCACTGTAACCTTACCCTATGACGCTAAATTAGTTCACCAAGATTCTATGGGGAATCAAGACACCATAGAAGATCAAGGCTTGCAGTGGATGGCATCAGGTAAAGGCATTTGGCACAAGGAAAGCTATCAAGGCACTAACACCAAAACAGACATAGGCATTATGCAACTTTGGATATTACTGCCACCCAATGAAGAAATTGCCAATACGAGATACTTTAACCTTAAAAATAAAGACATAGTGCAAGTTGAAAATACCCGTATCTTGTTAGGTTCTTATCAAGGTAACAAAGCAAGCCATACGATTAGCCAAGACGTAAGTTACCTAGACGTTAACTTAAAAGCGGGAGAATCTTGGCACTTTCAACATCCAAGTCAAACCCGAGGGTTTATTTACCCAAGATCAGGTCAACTTCGAATAGGTGAGGATATTCTAAACACAGAGAGCCTGGGTCTATTAGAAGAGAGTAAAGATCCCCTTGAAGTGATTGCGATGACAGATACGCAATTTGTACTTGCTGTCAGTTCACCTTGGCCCCATAAAGTCGTACATCAATATGGCCAAATGCACACTAACCTCTTAGCCTTAGAAATTGCGAGTAATGAAATTCAGAGTCAGGCAAAACAGTTACAAAAAAGTGGTCTGCTATAAAAGCGCTAACAAATGATGAGACACAGTTTCTATCCGATTAAATAAACGAAATAAGGAAGAAAATATTATGCTAGCACTCACAAGAATCAACCATATTGGCCTAAGGGTTAGCCACTATGAAACAAGTAAAACGTTTTACCAACAGCTTGGCTTTGAACATATAAGTGGTCCATCAGGACCAGAACCCGTCGCGATTATGTTGCACCCTTCTGGCATCAATATTAATTTCATCCTCAATGCACAAGGCAAAGAGAAGCACAATATACTGATGGAATCAGAGGTAAAGTTAACGGGTTATACTCATGTGGCTTTAGAAGTCGAAAATATGATTAATACGAAAAGAACATTGGCAGATCTCGGCATCAAACTCAGCGGCGAAACTGCGTCACACCCCACTGGGGACTCTATTTTCATTAGAGACCCTGATGATAATGTGATTGAGTTTATCGCGCCTAAATAAAGTAAGAGTAGGCTGAATTGATATTAAATCATGGCGTTAACAAAGCCTGCCATGACGAAATAATAATGTCGTAGTCCATTAAACAGGTGTCCGTCCATTCCTCATCAAAATCATGCGTTTTGATGAGGCTTTGATACGCGCTTTCATCACTGGCATAGAGATGACAAATTCCCATATAAAATCGCTGTATCGACAAACTATGGGAATCAGATAACATGGCCTCATCAAAGGGGTCCGGATCTAAGCTTTCTAAATAAAATAAATTTGCACCATCCCTTAAAATAGACGCCCCATTATCCATTAGCGTTAACAAAACATAAGACGCAAACGAGTCCGCTGCATCTTCTTCTCGGCCTAAAACAGGTAGGTTTAAATAGTCTACCAATACATGAGCGTATTCATGAAAAAGGGTATGCACGACACCTGATACAATAAAACGATCACGCTGCGCTGAACTTGCGTTAGGATGTTCCGCTTTATATCTTTCGCCAATCTCATCGGCAAAATAATAAGAAAAGTAGATGGTACTGGTTTCAGGGTCATAATATGGGTCTTCTTCGCCGCCCATGCTGAGTAAAATATCGTCTTCAAGCTGCCATTTTTGATTAATTAAATCCACTGCATTTTGAAATACGATTGACGTTTCAAGAGCCTGCTTAATGGCCTTATTATCAGCTTTTGGCGCCAGCCACTCGGTATTTAAATTGGCACTCACCGTAGCAGATAATAAACTGATACTAACGCCAATAAAGAGGGTTAAAATGAATTTCACTCGACTTTCCTTATGTAAATTAAAAACCTTAATCTCATACTAGCTTAGCGCTATTCAAGTTTAGAAACACATTAAATTTTGGTAATAAAAAAGGCCAATAATCTACTTATTGGCCTTTTTTAAATCGTCTGTCACCTGTTATGAGTTGATCGGCATACTCAGTCCGCAACCCAGTAGTATGGTTTGACTAATAGTATCACCCACACGCTTCACATCGCTTTCAGCATAACAATCTTGGTCAAGCAAGGTGAGCACTTGAGATTCAAAATCGGCATAGTGCTGAGTCGTCGCCCAAATCATAAAAATAAGGCTGGTTGGATCGACAGATTTCATTTTACCCTTGTCTATCCAGGCCTCTATTAAGCAAATCCTATCCTGCAACCAAGGACGTAACTCTTCCCTTAAATATTCACTGATATGCGCAGCACCTTGTAGTACTTCCATCGCAAAAATACGAGAGCTTCGAGGTTTAGCAATACTCTGGGCAAGTTTAGTTCGAATAAAATTGTCCAATACTATGGCAGGATCATCATCTATCGTCGCCTTATCAAAAACATCATTCCAACTACTGGCGATTTCATTTAGCACTACCTTATAAAGGTTCTCTTTAGACACAAAGTAATAAACAATATTGGCCTTAGGTAACCCTGCTCGTTTCGCTATATTTTGTAAGCTCGCGCCTTTATATCCATAAAGGCCAAATTCGTGTTCTGCGGCTTGTAAAATACGCGAACTCACTTCTTCTCTATTAATTTTACGCTTACTCATTAAATCGGGTTCTCCTGCACTTTAGACTCAAGCATTAATAAGGCTCGGTTAAAGATTTATTATTCTTTCTCTCACATTATTTCGAGACGTGCGTTAACTCTGCCACAAGTGAACCTGGACTGATTTCATAGGCTCTACCAAACCCTTTCACATAACGACCATCCAGTGGTGTTAAGCGAAACAAAACAAAATCACCAAGCTGACTTAATAAGTCAATTCTGTCACCCAACTTCTGCTTCAAAAGGGCGATACCATGAGGCCAAAACGCATCCTCCCGATCAACGGCTTCCACCTTCATTCGATAACTTAAGCGTGTTCTGGCAAAAACATCATCACTCAAACTTTCATCTTCGATCAGAAGCACCCCTACCTTGGGTGTCATTAATAGATGTTGAGTATGAGCCGCAAGTTGGCTGATAAAAATAAATAATTCATTTTCATGGCTAGCAAAGGGCGCATAGGATGCATGGGGGGAACCCGCTTCATTGACACTTGATAACATCAAGCTTTGCTGTTTTGTTAAAAACGCCTCTATTTCATCATTGAGTTGATTCTGCAATCGTTTGTTTTTCATCGCGTTATCAGGTTCCCTAAAATTAAAGCTGTCCGACAAGACATGTTTAGTAACATAACTTCGATGCTAACACAGTTTTTTGTGTTTCATATAAGAAATTTCTTATCTATAAAACCAAAAAGCCCGATCATGTTTGATCGGGCTCAATGATTAGATTTTTTTCACTTCACGCACTACTTTTTTTCCAGACCAAAAACCTTATCTAACGAAAAGCGCCCAGGTCCTGTTACTAAAAGTGCAGCGCCTACTGCCACCCACCAAGAGGCGGGATTAACCCAATGAGACCACTCAGGGAAAACAGCAAGTTGAATAAATGCGGTCATCCCAATTAAAGCGAGGGCCGCAAAACGCGAAAATAATCCAACAAACAAGAGAAGAGGCAGAACAATTTCCATAACCCCCGCCATTAATGCCGCATGTTCAATCAGGGTAACCGTTAAAGAACCTTCCTCATATTCGAGTATGTTTGGATCACACAAGAGTAATGCCCCAGGCCTTATTACCTCAGGACAAAAAAATTCATATAAAAACAGATCATAGTTATCAGGGTTCGGCACAAGAAAACCGTTCCATTTAGCCAGTCCTGATGCGAAAAAAACCTTCGCTAACTGGAAACGCAATCCAAGTAGTACAAGATCTTTTAACCAGGATTCCACAAAGCCAAATATCAAAATATACGATGCTTTGATTTTTCCAATCATGTTCAATCCTCTAACATTAATAAGGATGCATTTAATAAGTCAGCAAATAACGCTGATACATCAAACTCATCATCCCTTTGTGCAGCGCTTTCTAATGCATCTGACAATGAGCTTGTTTTGATAAATTCTTGGTAGAAGTGAGATTCAATTGAGCTCAATGATTTTGCTTGAACCTCACCATTGCATTGCCAAAAAAGAATATACCTAATACCTTGTTCCGGTGTTTTATCTGATTTTTCACCTCTAAATCGCAATGCTTGCCAATGTGTAAACACATCAAACTCAATGCTCACAAGTGAAACTGAATCCACCAGTTTGAAAGGTATGACAGAAAGGTCTTGCCCTTGTTCTAACATCAGCTGTACTTGCGCTAAGCTAACTTGGTTCAAGTTCAATTTATTAAGCGTACTGAACCATGCTTGATCAAGTAGGGCCAAGTCATTTAGAAAGGGGACAAATGATGTATCACGTTCTGGCGCTGTGTCATTTAATTGGCCCAAAAATGAAGGGAAACACAGTGTATTATTACGAATATCAGGGTCTAAACCTTGCGCCATACCATACGCTACCAAGGTTGCCTGAACCGGTGGGTATCGGTTGATATATTGGGTCGCAATCTGATTAAATTCAGTCTCATCCAGTAAATAGGTCAAACTGATAAAGTTTGCTTTTAAAGCGCTTAAGCAGGCCTTATAAAATCCGTTACGGTATATTTTTAAAAAATCGGTATTTTCATCATCTGCCAAAAAACCACTCAGCGCACCACACTCCCCACTTCGCATAAAGTGAGTGAATGCTTGAATATAGTCCTCCTGATCAATCAAGGTACACCTCATTCGTATCACTCTTAGACTCACTTTGCATAAAAGCCGACACCCTATCAAGGCAAGCTTGAGCCTGATTACGCTCGCTCATAAGCTCATTAAATGAAGGGACATTATCATCACGCTCAAGCAATACAGGTTTAGGGCCAAAGAGCGTTAATACCTCTTCCAACAGCTGCCAGACACCCTGAGCAACAGGCGAGCCATGACTATCAATCAAGAGGCGCTCTGGAAAATTCTCATCGATTGCAAAACCGGCAATATGAATTTCTCCCACTGCACTGGCATCTAACGCGCCCAAATAGGCCTGTACATCCATGCCTGTATTTTGAGCACTTAAATAGAGATTATTAACATCTAATAAAATCCCACACCCTGTTCGCTTAACCGCTTCCATCAAAAAATCGCCCTCATCCATATCGGCAACAAAGTTTAAATAATTTGTGGGGTTTTCGATGAGAATAGGACGGCCAATGGCATCTTGATATTGCACTATACCCTGACATAAATTTGCCAGTGCATTTTGTGTTCTAGGAAGGGGTAATAAATCTGCAAAGTAGGCATTTTGACTACTAGACCAGGTTGCATGCTCTGAGACTAAAAACGGATCAAAGCGCGAGACTAATTGAGCAACCTGTTTAAGGTGGGGTTTTGTTAATAAAGATGGATTCCCCAAAGAGGCCCCTACCCCATGAAAGCTTAATGGGTATAAATCTCTTATTTTTTGCAGGTAAGCCAGTCTTGGACCACCTTCTACAAAGTAGTTTTCCGTGTGCACTTCAAACCAAAGGGTCTTATTTAATCTATCATCAAAGCGATCCATGTTGTTGGTAGATGATAAGGTGATGGCTTCATCATAGTGCTGAGGTTTTAAGTTTATCCCAGCACCAGAGAAGTCCCTCTTTTTTTCTTTCAAAAGATGAGAGTCTTGCATAAAAGGCTAGCTTTCCTGCATTAAGCTTTGATAACACTTTTAGACGCATTACCATTGGGTGTCATAATAAACTCACAGCTGCCTTTAGGCGCATACGTCCAAGCATTACCTTGAAAATCAGACGTTGATGTTCCTGCACAACTGGTTCCTGCACCCGCTTTACAATCATTTTCACCCGCAAGCGCAATACCATAACAACGGTCCTTACGACCTTTTAAACGATCGCCAGCAACCCAAGAGCTAAATTTTTGCTCAATGTTTGAAGAGGCACCCGATGAAAGGGTAAGTTGATCGTTTGGTTTTGCTTCAACAGCACTGGTCATAACAGCAAGCGCTGCGCCGGCAAGAAGGGCTTTATTCAATGTGTTTTTCATAGTGGTCATCTCTTTATGTCAATTTATTGTCAGCGAATGATACGTATCTAGTAAAGATAGACAGGTGTAATCTGACTTGGTTCCAGTAGGATGTAAAAAAAATTATTTTTTTTAACTTACTGATTTGATAAAGAATAATGATAGTAACAAAAATAAGAAAGGGATAACCTGCCAATAAAAATATTGGCAGGCGTACACATTTAGTCTGCTAAAGCCGCTGAAAGGTCGTTTGCTTTCATTAACTTGCCTTCGTCTTCAATGTTTGGAAACACAGCAATGTCAATGCTATCAGCTTCCAAACTAGGCAACCAATTTGATTTAAACTCAGCAAAAGGAACAGCAACTGGTTCACAATCATCCCAATCATCTACCGCCCATTGTGCGGCAAATTCGGCATCGGGCCAAACCATAACACAGTCACCTTCGTCGGTTTCAACCATGACAAAACCTTCCTCATTACTCAAGCTCCAAACCATTTCAGATTGTTTAACTTGCTTAACAAAAAAGGCCATACGATCATCATCTGATGACGCTAACAGGTGAACTCTTTGATCAACACTTAATTCTTCAGACATAATTAATTCTCAACTTACTTAATTCATCAGTTAACTTAGATAGTGCTAAGCTAACGAAGCGACTTGTTCAGGACTCAAGGCTTTAAATTCCCCCAATGCGAGATCGTCACCTAAAGCGACACTACCAATGTGAGTTCTATGCAAGCCTTCAACTTTATTACCCACTGCCGCCAGCATACGTTTAACTTGGTGGTACTTACCTTCACTGATGGTTAAGCTAATTTGTGTCTCTGTGTGGACAACAACATGGGCCGCTTTCGTTAAATCGCTTTCACCATTAAGCAATACGCCTTGCTCTAATGCTGCAACCGCCTCATCCGTAATAGCATCAACTAAATCCACTAAGTAGGTTTTTGGACAATCATGTTTAGGCGATGTCACTTTATGCAACCATTGACCGTCAGTGGTAAGTAATAATAACCCTGTCGTATCCTTGTCAAGACGGCCAACTATTTTTAACTCTTTTTGAATTTCATGAGGCACAAGACCCAGCACCACTGGGTGCTCATCATCTTGCAAAGCGCACACAAGACCCGCAGGTTTATGCATCATATAATAACGGTTAAGTTGAAATGAAAGTGACACCTTATCTAGCATCACGTTACAGGTATCCGTTACGCCCGTATTCGCTTTTAGCTTGTCTTCGCCATTAACGATGACGCGACCTTTAGCAATGGCTATTTTTGCTTCTTTTCGTGATAGGTTGGCAGCATGGGCCAGATAATAATCTAAACGCAAGTTAATTACTCTTCTAAGCTTTAATATCGTTAATCGGTTAGATCAACTCTTGTGATGGGGTGATTTCTTTGTAAAAAATACTCGTGTTTTCTAGATTCCCAGAGGCCGATTTAACAAAATTAGGAACCACACCAGCTTCGATATAACCCATTTTTTGATAAAGATGGTAGGCCGCATCATCCGTACGGGTATCTAAGGTAATCAATTGTTTATGCCAAGAAGCGGCGACGTTTTCCACCCCTTGTAGCAACATGGTCGCAACCCCTGTTCCGCGAGCAGTCGAAAGCACCATCAGTTTTTCAACTTCACATCTATGCTGTGCATTAGTTTTTGATGAAAAACTCAATTGCACACTCCCCAACAAAACATTTTCTTCTTTGGCAATCAAAATCAAGCTAGCGTTTGCATCAACAGCTTCTTGGACACTGGTCCAATAAAACCTCGCTTCTAGTTCACTCATTGGTGGCAAAAAACCCACTGATGCACCGGTATCGACACAGTCACACAAGAGGTTAATCAATTCATCCTCATAAGTACCTAGTTTTTCTAGCTGTAGCAACTCCATAGACAAGATCCATAATTTATAAGGTAAGCCATTTTAACAAAGAGATCAGATGATAAACACCTAAGACGAGCACTCGGTCGAAATTAGCGCAAAGAAGCGTCAATTAATGGGTTCTTTTCTTAATAGACGTAAAGAAAAGGCGTTATAGCGTGAACTTTGAGGGAAAGACCCGATTTGAATGGCGACATCATAGGGTAAAAAGCGCGACTTAGGGAAAGGCACCTTGATGCAAGGTGCTAAGGGGAAGATAAATTGATCGTTAAAGGATAGACGTTTAATGCATCGAATTTCAGCTCATCAAAATACCTATTCAATGAACTGAAAGACAAAGTAAGAGATTAAAACCCGCTATAACGACCCGGTTTATGATTAACCGCTAGAATTAGATTCAAGGCAACTGCCCCTAATACAGATAGTAGGATGGCATCATAATCAACCACAAAGACGGCCATTAAGACAATGACACAGTCCACTTTCATCTGGAACTTACCAATTGAGTAGCCGCGTGTTTGAGCTAAATAACGCGCTAGAATATTCAGTCCACCCAGGCTGGCATTATGGCGAAAAAGCATTAGAAAACCTGACCCCATCAAAAAGCCGCCAACCAAACTGGCATAAATAGGATTCAAACCATCAAAAGAAATAAACAGAGGGGTGACATCGGCAAAAAATGAAACCAAAAAGACACTGGCAAACGTCTTTAATGTGAACTCCCAACCAATTTGAGTAATGGCCAAATAATAAAAGGGCAGATTAATGACAAAAAACACCTCACCAAAACTAAAAGGAAAAGCATATTGAGCAAGAAAAGCCAGACCAGCGGTTCCGCCTGTTAACAAACTTGCAGAGGTATAAAGGTTAACACCTAAGGCGGCCAATATGGTTCCAATGAGAATAGCTTGCACATCCTCTACTCGAGTGTGCTTGAATGGGGTAGCTGTTATTGCGGTCATTTCACGTCTCCTACGAACTGAAAACCTGATCTTTCTCAGGCCAAGGAATTTTAGTGAATCCACACAATTAAACAATCTTTTAGCGCCTATAAATTTTCATCAAAACAAAACAAGTGTATACAAATATAGACAGTTTTTTAACTCACATAAAAGCGTGTTATAACTAACAAATAACACACCCCCTCATTAACTAAGCTAGGCAGAGTCTGTTTTTACCTTGTGCTTTTGCTTGGTACATCGCCTTGTCCGCCAACTTAAATAAAGACGCAACTGAATCTTGCTCACAGGTTAAAAAAGAGATACCAGCACTCACTGAAGCATAAATGAACTTATCAATATCCGCCTTGAAGGGCGCACCAGAAAACGCCCTTACTATCTGATCGACCAATCTAATAATATCCGTATTTTTACGCCCATAACTCAGCAATACAAACTCCTCTCCACCCCAACGAGCCAGTATCATATCTGAGCCAATGACATTTTGGACAAAACGGGTAAAGTGCTGCAATAAAGCATCACCCGTAAGGTGCCCATATTGATCATTAACCTGCTTAAAATCATCAATATCAAAGACGATAACTTGCAAATAAGCAGATAATCCATCCAATAATCGCTGTTGCGCTTGTTTTAAGTATTCATGAAAAAATTCATAACCTTTTTTACGGTTATAAACTTTGGTCAAAGCGTCGTACTGGGCGTGCCACAACAAATTCTGCGTGGTGGACTCTGAGTCTGTGATATCAATCACAGAACCTATGATACGCATAGGCAATCCTGCCTCATCTCTTTCTACTGCGGCACCACGACCTTGTACCCAAATATAGTCACCCTGCTTCTGCTTCAATCGGTATTTAATTTTAAAGCGTTCAGTCTTGCCTTTGACATGATCATCTATAGTCTGAAAGGCCGCCTTTTTGTCCTCTGGATGAATGACACTGAGCCATTGATCCAATACTGAACCGACAAGTTCGTTTTGGTTAATTCCCATTAGACGAAAACAGTGCGGGCTCAAATAGAGACTATTGTCAGGCAAGTTCCAATCCCAAAACCCATCTTGCGCTTCATGTAACGTAAAGGTACGTAGCGCATCATCTGTCACTACTTTTTGCTCGTAAATTCGCCTTGAAGAGACGTCTCTAAGGGTTAGCAATAGCGCCTCAGAATGTTGAAAAGAGACCTTTTTAGCCCTGACCTCAGCACAAAATTCAGTCTCATCTTGGCGTATATAACGAGTCAAATTTGTGTGGTTATTATTCTCGGCTATCTGCTTGATATACGTTTGCCATTGACTGAAGTCCCTAAGGTCAAGGTCAATTTCAAAGAGGGTTTTATCTTGCAGGGTCGAAGAGCAAGATTGGAGATACTGGCAAACAAGAGGAGAAGCATACAAACACAGGGCGTCATCCGCCCTTATGATCAAGATGGCCTCATTAACATAGGAAGATAAAAGCTGTATTAACTGATTATCTTGATTTTTTTTTAACATAAAGAGGTTATCCATAAACCTTAAGCAAGGCTTTTTTACCACTAGTGTAAGTAAAAGTAAAAACTTTATTTTACCACTAGGTCAAGATATACCAATCTATGATCTGAAGCTTTTCGTACATGCGCACTCATAACATCGGCTTTATTAGGCCAAAATACAGCACGATTTTTCACACTGAACAGTCTGTTTTGAGTTCTAGGATACAGCACATAGTCAGCACAGAGACGCCAACTTGCCGTATGCCATTTAGCCCAAGCTTTTTTCGGTGTATGTTCAGCCGCACCTGGGCTAATTGGCAAGTGATCATGTTTTATTTGTAAACTGTGTAGCAGATCACTGAGGCTTTGTGAAAAAGCATCCCCTTCTTTGAGGCTCGAATTTAAGTCCCCTAAGATAATAAATTCCGCGTTTTTATCCAAGCCACCCGCTAACCCCTTATCATCTGTCATATAAGTCTCACCTTGAATATAGTCCTGCCAGAACCGTATTTCATCATGGTTACGACAGGCATTTCGGCGCTCAGCACCATCAAAAACAGGCGGCGTAGGGTGAGAGCAAAGAAGGTGCAAGGCCTGGCTGCCTATCATAATAGGTAAATCCCAATGGGATTTAGATGACAAAGGCAACTTGGCTAAATCCTCACGATCAAACCAATCCCCTCCTCCTTGTTCAGGACTTTTTTGAGGTAGTTTAGCGCTTGGCATATCAGCCCATAAAAAGTGCTGAAAACTTCTAAATGCATTCGTATCAATCGGATATTGCGACAAAACCAGCATGCCGTATTGGCCAGGGAAATCACCAAAACCCAAAGCATCTCCCGCTTTATCTGATGCTATGCCATCCTTATCAAAATCTCGCCCTGAAGGAAGACCTGTATTAACAGGAGCAGAAAAGCGCGCTGGATAATGAATGGGCGGTGCCAATTCTGCACCCGGTAAATCAGGATTTTCTAAATAGTTTTCACAGAATGCCCTTAGCGACACACCACTGTCATCGTAATCAAACTCATTTAACAAGAGTATGGCAGGTCTGGTATATCGAATAACAAGGGCGACGGCGATAACTTGAGCATCAAAGCTTTGCGGATCTGATTGATCAAATGAGGTTAATATCTGTTTTAACGCCCCCCTATAGGGGCGGTTTAATGCCGCATTGTAAGTCGCTACGCGAATTACCATTCAATACCTACTTGCGCTTTGACTCCCGCCTTAAAGGCATGTTTTTCATCAGCAATTTTACTGTGGGTATCCACACTATCCAACAAAGCCCTAGGCGCTGTACGACCTGTCATCATGACATTTTGATGAAGCGGGCGATTAGCCAGTGCCTGAACCAAGTCTTCAACCTCTAGATAACCATATTTATACATATAGGTAATTTCATCTAGTAGAACAAAATCAATCTCAGGATTCGATAGTTTTTCTTTGGCTAGGTGCCAAGCTTGTTCTGCTGCTTTTTGCTCAAGTTCTGGATCACGGGTTTCCCATGTAAAGCCATGTCCCATGACACTGAAAGACACCTGGGGGTGTTGTGAGAAAAATATCTGCTCACCGGTTTCTTTACGACCTTTAATAAACTGAATTACCGCTGCTTTTTGACCATGCCCTAGCGCTCTTGCCATGGTACCAAAGGCGCTTGAACTTTTGCCTTTACCGTTACCTGTTAACAGTATAGTAACGCCTCGCTCTTGGGTTGCTGCCGCTATACGACCATCTACCACGGCTTTTTTCTTTAATAAACGCGCTTCTCTTTTATCTGCATCTTCTAGTTTAATTGTCATCTTTTGAGTCCTAATCGAGTGTTTTTTTATACAAGAGCCATTTTGGGTAATACAAACCCTTATGAATCGCTAATATCCTAAGTATAAAAATAAAGGCGGCACTGTAAATCGCATTAAATTCATGACCAGGTGCGATTTTTGATAGCGCGACTATCATAGCAGCCCCTAAAAAAGCCGGTGTTGCATAAAATTCACGTCCTAAAACTAAGGGAGGCCTATGAGAAATAACATCTCGAATGATGCCGCCAGCAACACCTGTGATAACCCCCATAGTAATAGCAATGGTGTCAGGGAATTGATACAAGAGAACACGCTCGGTTGCCACCACTGTAAAAAGCGCTAACCCAAATGCATCAGCATAATTAAATAAAGTTTCTCGATTAGCGATATAACGAATACTAAAAAAAGCAAAACATGAAGAACCCACAGCCACCCAAAGATAAGAGGTATCTTTAACCCAATACACAGTTTCCATGGATAAAATAACATCACGAATGGTCCCGCCACCTAAGGAGGTAACCATACCTAATAGAATAATACTAAACAGGTCCATATCTCTTTTACCCGATGAGATGACACCCGTAATCGCAAAAGCGGCGATGCCAAACATCCCCAAGTAATACAACATACAATTTTCCTAAAATTTACCCAGTAAATGTGACTCAATTATTTAAGCCAGTCTCCTGCACCTAAACGATTAAGCTGAACAAAATCCCCCGAGATGAAAAGCTCAGTCACACTCATCATGCCCGGATTGATTAAATGGCTCTGCGCCAAAGGCCAACCGCATAATTGGCTAACCAATACTTTAATAACACCTGAATGCGCAACCAAAATAATATTCTCGGGTCTATCATCCTCTTGCTTAAAGCTTTCTAACTCTTGCTGCCACCACCCCATAACTCTCTGTTTAACTTGATGTAAGGACTCCCCTTGATAAGGCGCACTGTGCACTATGTCATCAGACCACGCTTCTATCTCACTTCGATCAATTTGAGACCACAAGCGACCTTCCCACAAACCAAAATCGAGCTCTTTTAATGCATTAACTGGGGTTGATTCTGGATTGAGGAAATAAGCGAGTTTTGACGCTCTTTGTAAAGGGCTGTGATAACTCACACAGTGACCTTTTAGGCGAGAAAATAGCCAACTAGCTAATTGCTCAGCATCATCTTCCCATGCCGGTGCTAGATCAAGATCCATAGCGCCATAACAAAGGCCTTTTTCAATATCGGGTTGAGGGTGACGAATAAGAAAGAGTTTCAATGATACCTCTAAATAAATAACTCATACTGACAATAGTGACTAACTAAAATAGACAGCCAAAGAAAAAAGTAAAACTAGCTCGGCAACCTGCTCCGATGCACCTAAAGTATCACCATTAAAGCCTGCAATTTTGGCCTTCAAATAACGCTCAAACAGCCCTGCCAACAATCCAATTAATACACATAATAAGGTCCCTATATGCCAAGCAAATAGAAAACTAGATAAGAGTACAACGGGAATAGCCACTAGGACACATTCATGGGCCGTTAACTTAGCAATCATGCTTTTAGCTTTAGATTGACCAAGAGAGACATAGGGTAAACGATGCATGATAAGAATCGGCGTAATACGAGCTAAAGCATGCACAAATAACCACAGGGTAAGGCTCATTAACGCACTCTGAGTGAGTTCTAATATCTGAGCTAATAACAGCCATTTTAGGGTGAGAACAAACCAGATTCCGATGGCCGCATAACTACCTAATCTTGAATCCTTCATGATATTAAGGCGTTGCTCAACGGTCCAGCCTCCGATCAAACCATCAAGAGAATCCATCAAACCATCTTCATGAAACGCCCCAGTCAAGATGACACTGGATAGTAATATTAGTAACGCAGAAATTGATGCATTGAGATTAAACAGCAGTGGCCATGCGCTTAAAAAAGCAATCAATACACCGACTAAAGGCAGAAACGCGACAGGAGATACATGAGGCGAGTCATCCCGCCACTCATGTTTGAGCGGCAGGCGACTATAGGTGATAACTGACCGCTTGAAGCCTTCTAGTAACATGGCTTTATTGGGCCATGGTTGCTGTAATAAACCGCTTAACCATGCTTTCATAGTGTCATCACCCTCAGTGTGTGGTTAGGCTTTTTCTTGACTAACCGCCGCACTTTCAAAGCTTGCCATGTTTTTCAAAAACAGGGCTGCGCTCTCAATCAAGGGTAACGCCAAGATAGCACCAGACCCTTCACCTAGCCTTAACGACATAGAAAGTAACGGAGTGACACCAAGGTAACTCAATAATGCAGCATGGGCTGTTTCTTGAGATTCATGGGCAAAAATGGCAAAACCGCGAACATTTTCGTCCAATTTTTGCGCCAACAAATAGGCTACAGTACAAATAAAGCCATCAACCACAAATGCAACTTTTCGTTCAGCGGCCCTGAGCATAGCCCCTGTCATAGCAATAATTTCAAAACCACCACACTCTTGCGCAATAATTTGCACATCAAGGTCAGCCACTGACTTTTGATATAAGGCCCGTGGATGGTCTTCTTTAATGCGTAATTTAGTTTGCTCTATCACTTTTGCTTTAAGAGCAATACCTTCAGCACTGGCTCCTGTGCCTGGCCCCACACAACTGTCCGAAGACAAGTCTGTGATACACGACATTAGACAGGATGCCGTCGTCGTATTACCGATTCCCATCTCACCAAACATGAGTAAATTAGAGCCTGCTGTTTTAGCTCGATCAACCTCATCAAAGCCCACTTGCAATGCCGCTTTAAACTCATACTCAGTCATTGCCGCTTTGACAGTAAAATCTCGAGAGCCATTGGCTACCTTGCGCTTTGAGAGCAACTTATGGTCATCAAAAGCCGACTTCACACCCACATCAACAATGCGTAAAGGTACGTCATGCTGGGCACAAAATACATTAACGGCAGCACCACCTGACAAGAAGTTAAGCACCATTTGATAAGTAACTTCCTGAGGAAAAGGGCTCACATTTTGAGCGACGATACCATGGTCAGCAGCAAACACTATCATATGCGGCTTTTGTATCTCAGGCTCTAAACTTTGTTGAATCTGACCGAGTTGTTTAGCCAGTTTTTCAAGTTGCCCTAACGCGCCCAGAGGTTTCGTTTTATTATCTATCTTTTCTTGTAATTCTGCGTCCATCGCTGTGCTGACTGGCGCAATATTAAAGCGAGTATTAGCCATTTTTTTTCCCTAACAATTAGGCTTTTTTGGCAGCACGTTGACGCACTGCTTCATACAAACAAACACCAGTTGCAACCGATACGTTTAAACTAGAAACCACACCAGCCATAGGCAGTTTTACTAAATAATCACACTGCTCGCGTGTTAATCGACGCATGCCATCACCCTCGGCCCCCATCACAATAGCAGATGGGATAGTTAGATCTTGCTCATATATCGTTTGTGTTGCTTCACCAGCAGTCCCAAAAATCCAAACACCCTTATCCTGTAATTTTTTCATGGTACGGGCTAAGTTAGTCACGGAATAAACAGGAATACTTTCAGCAGCACCGCAGGCAACCTTGCTGACAGTTGCATTTAATGGTGCAGACTTATCTTTTGGCATCACCAACGCATGCGCACCCGCTGCATCGGCGCTACGCAAACAGGCACCCAAATTGTGAGGATCAGTAATGCCATCCAAGATGATGATAAGAGGAGGCACATCTAAGTTCTCTACCAATTTATATAAATCAGCTTCGTCTTGTGAACGTGTTATTTTGGCATATGCAGCAACACCTTGGTGTACCGCTCGCTCTTCACTTTGTTTAAAAAGTTGATCAATTTCGCGCCTTGGCACTATATTCACTTTGATGCCACTTTCGCGACAAAGCACTTGCAGACGTTTAATTTTTTTGTCGTCACGCCCTTCCTGGAAGCGAATTTCAGTGATTCTTTCAGGCTGTTGAACTAATAAATTTTCAACCGTATGTATACCGTAAACCCATTCTAAATCTGACATAGTGATATTTTTAAACTCAACATAATTAATTAATTTGCCCGCTTGCTAAACATTAACAAGCAGGCCTCAAACACAACGCTGTGTTTGAATTATTCTTGAGCACGCGCCTTAGCATTACTCTTTTTTTGTTTTTTCTTGGCTTTTTTCATTGCACTTATCTTTAAGGCTGCAGGACTTTTAGGTTTTTTAGGTGGCTTAGCAGGCTTATTGGCATCATCCGTCGTCTTTTGGCGAGGATTTTTGTTTTTCGACCTTGGGTTTCTCTTATTACGCTTTTTCTTAGGGTCTTTAGTTTTTTCAGCATCCGAAGACGCCTCTTCACGTTTGATTTCCTGCTCTAGTTTCTCTTTCGCCTTCACCGGACGGCTTGCTGCACCCAGTTCCATCGGAGGTAAGTGCGCTAACTGCATTTCAAGTTCAGTTAATTCAGTTCTTTTCACTTTTGCAGAACCTGGTGCTTTTTTCTCAGAGATGATAGCCAGGTCAATTTTACGTTGCTCCAAATTAACCTGGGCAACCGTCACCTTAAGCTTATCGCCTAAACGGAAAACCTTAGCCGTGCGCTCACCCACTATGACTTGTTTCTCTGGATCATGATGGAAATAATCATTTCCTAGGGCCGAGATATGAACTAGCCCATCAACAAACAAATCCTGCAATTCGACAAATATACCGAACGGCGTGACAGCTGTGATGACACCGTCAAACTCTTCACCCGTATGTTGCTCTACATACTGGCACTTCAACCAAGCTTCAACATCGCGCGTTGCTTCATCTGCACGACGCTCGGTAATAGAACAAGAATCACCAAAGCCATCCATGTCAGCATCTTCATAACCGTAGATTTTTTTCGCTTTAATTTCTTCACTGCCAGCCACTCGAATCGCTTGACGTAATTTAGGACGCCCCTCTCCTCGAATCAAATAGCGAATTGCCCTGTGCACTAATAGATCAGGGTAACGACGAATAGGGGATGTAAAGTGAGTGTAGGCATCATAATTCAAACCAAAATGCCCGAGATTATCCGGCGTATAAACCGCTTGGCTCATAGAACGCAGGATCATGGTTTGAATACTGCGTGCATCGGAACGACCCTGCACATCAGCAGACAAAGCCGCATAGTCATCCGGTGTTGGTTTTAAACCACCCCCAACAGAAAGTCCTAAGATTGATAGATAATCACGTAAGGCAATCAGCTTCTCCTCTTTTGGACCCTCATGGACACGGAATAAAGCAGGCAATTCTGATTTCAGTAAAAATTCTGCGGTCGCGACGTTAGCGCACAACATGCACTCTTCAATCAACTTATGCGCATCGTTACGCTCAACCGGTACTATTTGGTCAATTTTAGAAAACTCATCAAATACCATACGGGTTTCAACCGTATCAAACTCAAGCGCACCACGTTCATCACGTGCTTGGCGCAATACTTGATAAAGCCCCGCTAGATCATCAATATGAGAAACAATACCTGAATATCGTTCTCTTAATGCTTCCGCCTGAGGTTCACGTTCACCATCAACAGGTTCAGCAATCATGTGCGCAACCTTGGTATAGGTTAAACGTGCATGGGAACGTATCAATCCTTCGTAAAATTTAAAACCGCGCATTTTACCGCGTGAGGTTAAAGAGATTTCAGCCACTAAGGCCAAACGGTCAACATCTGGCTTTAATGAACATAATCCATTTGATAGCACCTCAGGCAGCATGGGAATCACACGGCCTGGGAAGTAAACAGAGTTACCACGGACAATGGCCTCAAGATCCAAGGCGCTGCCTTTTTTCACATAATGAGATACATCAGCAATGGCCACATATAATTTCCAACCACCCGCTGTTTTTTCACACATAACCGCATCATCAAAATCACGGGCATCTTCACCATCTATGGTGACAAAAGGCTGATCACGTAAATCTACTCGATGCGCTTTATCTTCCTCAGCAACCTCTACACCAATAGTTTTAACTTGTTTAAGAACGGCATCAGGCCATTCATGAGGCACTTCAAATCGATGCATAGCAATATCAATTTCAAGTCCAGGCGCCATGAAGTCACCTAGAATTTGAGTAATAACGCCTTTCGCCCCATTACGTTTATCCGCATATTGCGTAATTTCAATGACCACATACTGCCCATGCTCTGGATGCAAACCTGTATCTTTATCTAGTAGTATGTCTTGCACTAAACGCGGGCTTTCTGGGGTCACAAATTCGGCTTGGCTTTCTTTATAGTAACGACCCACAAGACGAGAATGCTTGTGCTCCAATACCTCGACTACTACACCATCTAGACGACCTCGAACGGTACGGCCAGATAAGCGGCTGCGTATTTTATCGCCATCCATTACCAATTGCATTTGGCGAGCTGAAATAAAGATATCATCCGCATCATCACGCAGTAAAAATCCGTGACCTTCTTTATTGCCTTGGATATAACCGTCAATAAAGTCATCTTGCACTAAAGGCGCGTATTCATTATTCACACAACTTGCTTGGTGGTCTCGCGCCATCGCAATCAGACGGCGACGCAGGGCCTCAATTTCATCATCCCCAGTGAGTTTAAACTGTTCACATAAATCTGGATGACTATAGGCTTTATTTTCGGATGCAAGAAATTCGAGAATGTACTCTCGACTGGGAACAGGGTTTTCGTATTTAGACGCTTCACGCGCTTGAAATGGATCGATAGTTTTTTGTTCTTTTTGGTTTTTTTTAGACAACGTCGGTATTCCTTGATTTGATCAATTTGATGGCACTGAGTTAGGAGAGCCTTGCACACCACATTGTCAAACAACCCGATGTTCAGCGTTACTTATAAATCTAGCTTCTGATTCAGCCAGTGTAAACGCGCGACTATTATAGAGTAGTGGGACTGGCACAGATAGAATTTTTTACGCTTGTCTTTGCTTATTCCCCCTCTTTGCAATATCTGGCGCTAGATTCTAAGCAAGCGTGATGACAGTTTTAGGGCGGGCTTGCAAAAAGCGCTTTTTTACAAATCGATTTATTAGTTTGAATGGTAATTCCACTACAAAAAGTCCTTTTTTGAGAAAAAAACTATCAAGATATGAAAAAAATTGGATCAAAATGATCTTAAAAAGCCATTTTTATAATTTAATTCCGTGAAAAATTAGTTAAAAACACCAACCTATCTAAAAATTAGATAGGTTGGTGTTCCATTTGTTAGGCCCTATGACGCTCTAATTCCATATCTTGCATCACTTTGGTGGAAATTTCTTCCACCGACAAGAGTGTTGAATTTACATTCTGAATCCCTTCTTGTCGGTAAATAGCCTCAACTTCAGCCACTTCATAACGACACTGTTTGAGTGACGCATACTTACTTTGTGCCATTCGCCCCGTTCTAATTTCATGTAATCGATTAGCATCAATAGTTAATCCATAAAGACGTTTCTTATGGGGTTTCAATACTTTAGGTAAACCATGAGATTCAAAATCATCTTCATTCAGCGGATAGTTAGCCGCTTTAATTCCGTACTGCATCGCAAGGTACAAACTAGTCGGTGTTTTACCCGATCGAGACACACCCAAAAGGATGATATGAGCCTCGTCTAAATTTTTCACCGTACAACCATCATCATTGGCCAATGCATAGTTAATCGCATCTATACGGCCATCGTAGGCCCCTTCCTTGATGCCGTGAGCCTTTTGAGCCGTCGGCCGTGCAGGAACCCCTAAGGCCTTTTCAATGGGTGAAAGAAGGTCTCCAAACAGGTTGTAACAATGCCCACAAGAGCTTTGAATTTTATCCCGGATAATGTGATCTGAAATAGTATAGAAGACTAAAGGAATATCACCTGACTTAGCATCCTCTTCCAATTGCTGACAAAACCCCATGGCTTTATCTAAGGTAGTGATAAAGGGCACACTTTTGGTATCTATCTTCACATCAAAAAAAGATAGCATGGCAGAACCAAATACTTCCGCCGTAATTGCGGTGCCGTCGGATACAAAATACACCTTCATTCATTTCTCCAAGTCATTGTTAATTTGTCACTTTATAGGGTAGCGAATAGGTAATTATGTTGTTATGTAACGACATAGTGTTTTTCGTTTGAAATAAAACTACATCGAATATTCAATTTTGTTGATTGCCTATTTACTACATACAATGAGCGCAATGAGTAAAGGTGGCAAGCCCAAATGCGATAAGCATCTGGCACATTGAATACAGAGAATAACGGTAATCACACTTTGAAAATTATCAGCTCAAGACGTTAACGCTAGATAAACCGTTCATTTGAACGAATATAAAAATAACGAATAAAATCGCACTCAGGAGTGATATAGGTGAGCAATTTCATTAAGTGGTTTAAAGATTTAGGTATTGACGATGTCGGCACAGTGGGCGGTAAAAATGCGTCCCTTGGTGAAATGATTTCCAACCTAACTGAACTTGGTATTCAAGTTCCTAACGGATTCGCAACCACTTCCTATGCTTATCAAACGTTTCTAGAGCAAAGTGGCCTTAACCAACGAATTCATGAATTATTGGATAACTTGGACGTTGATGATGTCCATGCCTTAGCAGAAGCGGGTAAAGTTATTCGAGATTGGGTTGAAACAGAAGATTTCTCTGATGAGTTCAACCAAGAAATTGAAGCAGCTTACGCTGTATTAGCGCAAAACAATGCCGAAGCCACTTTTGCAGTACGTTCATCTGCAACCGCAGAAGATCTACCTGACGCCTCTTTTGCAGGCCAACAGGAAACTTACCTAAATGTGATTGGTCTTGAGGAAATAAAACGCTCTATCAAGCGTGTATTTTCCTCCCTATACAATGACCGTGCGATTTCATACCGTGTACATCAGGGTTTCGAACACAAAGGCGTTGCCATTTCAGCCGGCATCCAAAAAATGGTGCGTAGTGATATTGGTGCATCAGGTGTTTTATTCACCCTAGACACAGAATCAGGTTTTGATGATGTCGTCTTTATCACCTCGGCTTATGGTTTAGGCGAAATGGTAGTACAGGGCACAGTCAACCCAGATGAGTTCTTCGTTCACAAACAAACACTTGCAGCAAACCGCCCGAGTGTTGTCCGTAAGGCCCTAGGTAGCAAAGCGCAAAAAATGGAATACGCCGATGCTGACAGCGATGACGAATTCGTTAAGATAGTGCCTGTTGCACTCGACAAACAACTGCAGTTCTCTTTAACAGACCCTGAAGTTGAAGACTTAGCACGCCAAGCCTGCATTATTGAAAAGCATTACCAGCGCCCAATGGACATTGAATGGGCAAAAGACGGCATCGATGGCAAAATTTACATAGTTCAAGCACGTCCTGAAACGGTACGTAGCCAAGAAAGCGCCAACAGCATGGAGCGCTTCCGCCTGAAAAAAGAAGGTGAGCTAATCACAACAGGTCGCGCCATTGGTCATAAAATAGGATCAGGTACCGTTAAAGTACTTTCCTCAATCACTGAAATGGATCGCATCGAAGAAGGGGATGTCCTAGTCACCGACATCACTGACCCTGATTGGGAACCTATCATGAAGCGTGCCTCAGCTATCGTCACCAACCGTGGTGGTCGTACTTGTCATGCTGCCATCATAGCCCGTGAGCTAGGTATACCGGCTGTTGTCGGCTGTAACGATGCCACCAGCGTATTGAAAGATGGACAAGAGGTCACTGTATCTTGCTCTCAAGGCGATCTAGGTATGGTTTATGAAGGTCTTCTTGATTTTGATGTCATCACCTCAGAAGTCGGTGAGATGCCAGAAATTCCTGTCAAAGTGATGATGAACGTGGGTAACCCTAACCGTGCCTTTGACTTTGCCATGTTACCGAATGAAGGCATTGGCTTAGCGCGCTTAGAGTTTATCATCAACCGTATGATAGGCATTCACCCGAAAGCCCTACTTAACTTTGATAGCTTGAACGCCAGCCTGCAAGAAGAGATATCAGAACGCATTGCGGGTTACTCATCGCCAGTTGATTTCTATATCGACAAATTGGTTGAAGGTGTGGCAACACTTGCCTGCTCATTTGCAGACAAACCTGTCATCGTTCGTTTATCTGACTTTAAATCAAACGAATACCACAACCTAGTTGGCGGTCCTTTGTTTGAACCAGATGAAGAAAATCCAATGTTGGGCTTCCGTGGCGCTGCTCGTTATATTGATGACTCTTTCCGAGATTGTTTCGCACTAGAATGCGAAGCGATGAAACGTGTGCGTAACGTCATGGGCTTCACCAACGTTCAGTTGATGATTCCTTTTGTACGTACCCTAGACGAAGCCCGTCAAGTCACTGAATTACTGGCAGAACAAGGCTTAGTGCGCGGCGAAAACGGTCTTAAAATCATCATGATGTGTGAACTACCTTCTAACGCATTATTGGCAGACCAATTCCTTGAGTATTTCGATGGATTCTCTATCGGTTCAAACGATTTAACTCAACTAACATTGGGTCTTGATAGAGATTCAGGCTTAATCGCTGACAAATTTGATGAAAGAAACGATGCCGTAAAAATTCTGCTTAAAATGGCTATTAAGGCCTGTCGTGAAAAAGGTAAATACGTGGGTATCTGTGGCCAAGGGCCATCCGATCACCCCGATTTCGCTGATTGGTTAGTGGCTCAGGGCATAGAAAGTGTGTCTTTGAACCCTGATACTGTTGTCGAAACTTGGCTGCACCTTAATGAGGTAATTGAAAGCGCTTCATTAAGTCAGAAAGCCGTTTAATCGCGGCCCCCAGTAAAGTGAACTAGTGTAAACATTTACACTAGATCGCGTTACTCTCTAGTTTTTAGCCCTGCAATCTTTATTGCGGGGCTTTTTTTTGCATTCACATCAAGGCGCCTCCTTCGTCCTTTTCGCCCCAGCATCTGTGTAAATTTTTAGCAAAGCACTTGTTTCTCATTGGCATTAAAATAATAATTAGGCACTTAACTGTCAGCACAATGGATTGTGAATTACGACTAAAAGGAAACAGCTAAACTCCCTTTGACACATTTCATTAGCTCAGTCTGATTGCACCAACAATTATAACTAATGGTAATTTTCATTGTTTATAAAATTACCCACATGCATTCATAATAAAAAGGAAGTCCTATGAAAAAATCATTACTCTGTTTATTCGCTCTTTGCGCCCTCCCTGTTAGCGCAAGTTTTATTCATCCACAGAAATTTGATGGCTCAGAGAGTCAAAAACAGGAGGTCTTTTCTTACATTCAATCAAGAACACAGCACGATTATTGTCAAAGTACAGAAGGGTGCTCCGCTGATAAGGTTAAAGCATTAGAGCAGGAGAACCTTGATGCTTTTATACGCCTGTCTAAAACGGACAATAAGATGATACTAGATAATGCAATACATGCTTATTGCAAGGTGGTGGACATGTGTAATTATCAAATGTTAGAGGCCGTTTACACTGAGAATATAAAAGCGGGCAGTTAACAAAGGTAACTATCGATTGTGAAAGGCTATTTTGTCTTTTCTATGAGATGCACTCCCACTAGGGAAGCTACAAATACGTCCGCCCGCCTCAGCGGGTGGATAAAAGAACCTAGATTTATGGCGATGAACGCAACTTAATCCCAGGCGCTCTAGCTCTATTAGGAACAAGACCCGCAGCAAACGCTGGACGTTTCTTTTTCTACTTTTTTGGGCTCACTTTCGGTCACTTTCTCAGCCGCTAATTCATGAGCCAAACTGTCATCTATATCTTGCGCCTTATCTTTTACAGGTGATTCAGACATGTTAATCCCTAATGATGTTATAAAAAGAAAATTATATCTAAGTCTAACAAGTTAAAAATGCTTTCCTGCGTTCTTCCTGCCTTACATCAATGAGAGCCTAAATAAGAGGGCTATTTAAACCTCGAAAAGCAGCTAAACAAGATATTCAAAGTACAGCCAATTCTCCATGCTAACTCCACCCTTTGAGCCATAAAAGTGAACTAACCTAAAATTAAAGACGATAAGCGCAGGCCCCCCCATGCATAGCATAGATAAAGCACGCCCATACAGATTTCAATTATCGCTATACTGGATAATCAGCCTTTACATAATGACATGCGTTTTTTCCCTAGAAGCGAATCCCTTAGACAAGGTTCCTATAATCAGTTACGAGTACCCGCCCTATACATCTGATTCCTTAGAGGGCGGAGGCATGCGCACAAAAATTGCAACCGCCGCCTATAAAGCACTTAACGTCGACACCAGCGTCAACCTATTACCTACCATACGAGCACAAACTCAATTTATCACCTCACCCTCTCTTGTTTATATGGGAATACTGACCCATTTCTCTAAACATGATCAGAAGACGCTAATTTTTGTTCCTCTTATGCCCATTCGTCTTGCTATATTCTATTACTCGCCAGCCTACCCGAGCGTTATTGATTTTCAAAGAACCGAAGATTTACAACCCTATTCAGTGGGTACCATGCTGGGATCAGTCACAGCAAAGCATTTAAGAAAAGCCCATGTTGAGGTTCAAGAGCAAAGCAATCTAGAGGGCTTATTAAAAAAACTTCATGCCAGAAGGATCGACTTTGCGGCTATGACAGACCTGTTCGGCATACAGACAAGTGCCAAGCTATTTCCGAATGAATCCCATAATTTTAAACAACTGCCGAAACCTCTGATGGAAGCTTGGATTGGTCTCATGTTTCATAAATCTGACGCCCAAGCCCAAACGCGTGCTCGTAAATTTAAACAAGGGATGAAACAGATCATAGAAGATGGCACCTACCTCAAAATCATCAGCAGTTATTATCATCAAGAAACGGTACCCAAGAATATTTTGGACTTTATCAATGAAACTAGCTTAACCAGCCGCTGATCATTCTGCGTTCTTTTTAAAAGGATGGCTTAATAACGTGTCTTTTAAAGCCTCTGTAAGCGCCATTGACGTTTTTTCATTGTGATCAAAATGGACATGAACCGCCGTTCCGGAAGCGCACTTTCGTCCAGCCTGCCAAGCCTCCTGATAAACATCGAAAGAGCTTGAACCGATACGAGACACACAGGTACGTAGCTCTATATCTTGCCCATAAAACAACTCACCATGGAATTCGACATCAAATTTGGCCAAAATAAGTTGCCATGTATTAAGGGATAAATCGGGGCTGAAAATTTTAAAAATTGGATCCCGCGCACCTTCAAACCAAATAGGTAACATGGTGTTATTAATATGTCCTAAACCGTCTGTATCAGAGAATCGTGTTGCGATTTTTTCGACTAGCATAATGAACCCCAAATGAAATGAAGCCAAAGCATGCCGATAACTGAGAGTAATTTCAAGCCGATTGAGTTATATCTAATATCACACTTAGAAGACACTCAATTTGCTTTTATTACTTTACCTGCCATGCCCATTTGATGGGCATCTAATTTAGATTAAAAGGCGTGATAACATTAATTTGAGTACCAGGTATGTCAGCTTTAGGGAAGACATTCTGATATTGCAAAATATGGCTAAAAGCGCGTCTAGCGTCCTCTTCTAGTTGATGATCAATAATGAAATCTATGTCTTTATTCATTAATAAGGTACGATTTTCTTGGTCTAGGTCATGCCCAATAAAAAAATCTATGGGTCTTTTAAGACCTGAAAATGCATCTAAAATTGCACGATTCCCTCCCCCGATACTGTAAACCGCACGGATCGTATCATCTTGCTCTAATTGCGCTCTTACTAAGTCATAGGTCTGCTGGTAAAGACCTTGACCTCCTGGAATATCAATCAAGGTTAAGGCAGAAAATTGCTCTCTTAACTGGGCTCTAAAACCCATTTCCCGCTCTTCCTCTCCACGAAACGTCTGGCTACTGAGCACCACGGCGACAGTCAATGTTTGCCCCTGTAAATAAGTACCCAATAAATAAGCCGCCGTTCGACCTGCAGCACGATTATCCATGCCGATATAAGCAATCCGTTGACTAAAGGGAAGATCCGTCACTAGGGTAACCACAGGTACCCCTGCATGAGACAGAATTTCAATACTCTTATTAATCAAACTTTCGTCTGGGGCTTTTAACACAACACCGTGAGAACCATTATGTTCGCAGGCCAGAATTAATTTATTCAATTCGATTACCGAAATGACTTCAAATAAATGAAAGCGAGGACGAATACGACAAGGTGCCATTGATGCTGCAGCCAGTAACATGGCCTGCCTCACTGAGTCAGTAAAACGGCTGGGCGCTTGCATTATGATGTCTATATATAAGGTGCGTCCAAATTGACCAATCAAGCCTGACTGCTCTTCCAGCTCCGCCATTGCCTGATTAACTCTTAATCGTGTTTGATAACGAACCCCTTCACGATTATTCAACACCCTATCAACTGTTGCTGTGCTCATCCCCGCTTGTGCTGCAATTTGTTTAACCGAAAATTTATTTGTCATAATAATTTCTGATGTCTTTTTGATGGTTTTTAGAGGTATTTATGATTTTTCTTCATGCTAACATTTAAATCATTGATTGCCATAAAAAGACAGACTGCAGGGAGAAGGTGTTATGAAACGTGATACAAAGAAAACTAACAAGGGACAAGAGCACCCCACTTTTGCCAATACAGAGCAGGTTGATATCACCGAATTTGCAGCTTATTGCGAGCAAGAAACAAAACCCGATTGTTACCCACTTGCATTAGACATAAAGCAGAACATACCGATTTATCATGGCAAACATCTGCAACTTTTTATCGATGAGCCTACGCTTATGCTTAAGTGCAAAACTGAATTCGCTAAGGCATTAAAAGATGGTCCTGGGGTTATCGTAATTAAAGAAGCCTACTCTGACTTATTCCCAATCGATGAAATGAGTCAAATATTTAATGCGATTTTTGTCGATGAAGCAGAGCATAAAACGGCAGCAGATCATTTCGCAGAAGCAGGTACTAATAGCCGAATTTGGAATGCATTTGAAAAAAGTGCACGTAAAGCACCTTCTACTTTCATGGATTATTATAAAAACCCAATTTTAAAGCTGGTTAGCGAAAGTTGGCTGGGGCCTCATTATCAAATAACCGCTCAGGTAAATGTAGTTCACCCTGGCGGCAAATCCCAATCACCACACAGGGATTACCACCTAGGTTTTCAAGATAATGAAGAAGTCGCTCGTTATCCGCTGCACATCCAACTAAGCTCAAGCTACCTTACCTTGCAAGGTGCTGTGGCACATACAAACATGCCATTAGAAAGCGGACCGACACGCATACTGCCATTTTCTCAACTTTACCCTTTAGGTTACCTCGCTTGGCGTGATGCTAGCTTTAAAGACTATTTTGAAACCCATGCAATACAGCTACCTTTAGAGAAAGGGGATGCCATCTTCTTTAATCCAGCACTTTTTCATGGGGCTGGCAGTAACATCACAAAGGATCAATCACGAGTTGCAAATTTACTGCAAATTTCATCTTGTTTTGGCAAGCCAATGGAAACCGTTAACCTTTATGAAATCAGTAAAGCGCTCTACCCTACTTTATTAAGCAAATGGCAATCTGATTTAACGGAACTAGAAAAATCTGCATTATTGAGTGCGGTTTGTGATGGCTACTCTTTTCCTTCTAACCTAGATACTGATGCGCCAATAGCGGGTATGGCACCTATGACACACGCCCAATTAACAAGGCGTGCATTAGATGAAAACTTGTCATTATCAGATTATTTACACGCGATGGAACAGCACAAATCAAGAAGACAATCATAAAGCGAGATAGAGGGTTTGAGCTTAGCGCTAAGTGCTAAGCTCAGGTAGAGCTAAAACAAACTTTTGAATTTATCTTTCAAAGCATCTTTAAGCTCATCTTTTTGCTTATCTGCTTTTGCCTTGGCTTTCGCTTTCGCCTTGGCTTTTAGTTGGTCTTGATAACTTGAGAGTTCTGACTTAGCCAATTTTGACACAGACTTAGATAAGGTATTCAAGTCTGTTTGAGTAAGATTAAGCTGCTCAATCTCGTCTTTATAACCTGCGGCATAGGAAAGAAGTTTGGCGTTTAGTTTTTGCCTAATTTCACCCTCTAATACAGCCTGCCTTTGTTTTAAGCGCTGCTTAAAGGCCTTATTGAGCTTGTTGTCTAAATCGCTTTTTACATTCAAAGCCGGTGAGCTTAAATCACCCTTTAAAGTGCCAGATAATGTAAATTGATCAATACCAGACAGCGATTGACTCATCTCCTTTGCAAAACGACTTGATGCACTTGAGGCAAATTTAGCCTGAGTAAAGAGACCATTAACATCAGCAAGCAGACTCGTTTTTTGAAGTTTAGCCTGCCCCTTTAAGTCCAGTAGCCCTTGCCTCAAACTAAGTCCTGCAAGCCCTAACGCCTGATCTTCTAACTGCCATTTTCGAATAATAAAATCGAATCGGTTTTGCACTTTCTGCTGTCGATAATCCAATACCCCATCAAGATTAAACTCAGCCATATTTGTAAGCTGAGTGCCTAATGCATTTAACCTGATGGGTTTGTTAATAACATCTGGCTGTTGGCTAATATCATGCATAACGACTTGGATATCGCCCGTCGACAATTTAAGGTCAAAGGTGAGCGCTTTAATCCAAAAATCAGGTAAAGGTCTGTCTGTTTTAAATTCAACAAAACGGCCTTTCCCCTGCTGCTCATTTGTTTTTTCAGCCTCATCTGACGCTAATAAAGGCGACAGTTTTTCATAGTAACCTAAGCCTTTTTGAAGATACTCATTAATCTCATCACCCAAAAGTAAGGCGCTAAGGTTTTGAGCACCAGCGCTATCTAGGGTGTATTTGCCTTTAATATTCTTAGCATCTTCGCCAGGTGCGCTTTGCAGATCTGGCCATTGCTGGCTTAAATCATTTTTAGCTTGAGAAAGCACACGCTTTGCCTGCTTGATGGCGACTTGATCTAATTCAAACTGTTTTTTCAGAATCTCAAAAGCTTTTTTACGCGCTTTAAAGTCATCTAAGGATTTAAACTCACCCGTTAGCAATTGCTTTAAATCACGCTCATAGTTTTTTAACTCTGTTTGTGTCGGAAGCGCTTGATTAGCCTGGCTTATTTGCTTTTTATGTAAACCGAGCGAGCGCTGCATTTGCTCGCCTCGCACGACTGTCAGTAAGGGCTCACGTGCTAATAACTCATCCGCACTTGGCAAGGTATTTAATGCGTTAGCACCAACCGATTCAGCGCTATCTTGAGGCGGTTTTACACTAGCTGCTTGCTGATTATCGTTAGCCGTTATCGCGGTGTTTTCAGCTTTCACTGTACCGACTAAGGCACCTGACACCTGCCTGTCTGTTTCAAAGCTAACGCCTTCTATCACCATATGTTCAATAATGGTTTTCCCTAATAACAGAGGCAAGAATAAAACATCTGCTTGCGCCCTTTCAAAACTGACAAGGTTTTTCATGGGATTGCTCTTATCCGCCACCCTAACCTCATTGACGATTAGTTTGAGTGGGTTGAGCTCAAAATCAACAGAAGCAACTTCCAACTTTGCACCCAAGGCTTTTGATGCAAAGGTTTCTAAACTTAATTTTAATAACGGCCCTGCTGCAAAATAATAAAAGCCAACAAACACTAAAACCACGCATGAAAAACCAGCAAGGCCAGACCAACGAATCCATTTAGTCATTAAGTACCCCTAGGTTTTCATAAACCTGATAAAACTTACTGGCTCTGACCATACGGCTGATTTTCAAGGTTTTTATCCAAGCCATAAAACGCTTACGATAAAATCGAATCAAGAGCAAAGAGATGAAAAAAGTAGGTATAAAAAGTAAAAGAGACAGAGTAAAGCCACCCAATACCAATGTTTGGTTAAATTGCGTTACCCGCCAAAAATCACTTTGGTAAAGCGTTGTCCAAGTATCCAATAATGAGGGTGCCGTTAAGAGTTGCTCGCCTACCAATATTGATAGGGTATTAAGCCCCATTGCCATCAAGCTAAATAAGGTCAAACCTAGGAAAAATGACGTTAGATTCACCCGTACCATCAACACAATAAAAATCAAAATAAGATTATGAAAACTGACAAGTGGTGTGAGTCCTAAAAAGAGTGAAAAAGCAAAACCTAGCGAGATTTGACTAGGTGACGCGTCACTATTGAGCAACTTTAAAAAGTTGGCGAGCATTTCCAGCATGGAGAAAGAATCCGTTAATTTTAAACGGCACAGATAATAAAGAGGATTAACCTTAAAAGATACAAAGCCCGCTTGGCATTTTTTTCTTTAACGCTTAATAATAAGCTCAAGTATTTCATTGCCTGATTAGAAACACAGCCATACACTCGCAGGAGAACCTGATGCATCATCAATTCAACACTCAAAGACTGAACGTCATTGAGGCTAATACTTCATTAGAGACCCTTAATTTACCTGCTATCTACCCTAGTATCATGCAAATACTCAGCCCTGATGTCGTTGCTAATCTGCCTCCCTATTTTGGCCACATTGATACCATTGATGAGGCAAGAAATTGGTTTAATCGTATGCTTGAAGAAAGTAAATTATTCTTAGTTTACCAAGCTGATAATGAGCAACTCATCGGCTTTAGCTTTGTCTACCTAGAGGATGCTCAAACTAAATGTAAGCAGGCGCATTTAGGTTACCTATTAGCGCAAGAATGCTGGGGAAAAGGAATCGCCACCGAACTATTAACTGCCTTATTGGATTATTGTAAACAGAAACAATTTGCCGACACCCTTATTGCCGGTGTCGACAGCTCAAATCTAAGCTCTATATCCTTGTTAAAAAAACTGGGCTTCCAACAAACTCAAAACAAAGAAATTAATGAGCTCTTTTTTCACTATGAGTTAAAAGGTTAATACCTGACTAATAGCCCTAAGGTTAAGGGACTTACAATGGGTCCCTTTTTGACAAAACACACTAATTTTTTATGCCAAACGTCCAAAGAAAGTTTTTCGTGCAGCCTCAGATAGAGCAACACCTGGCTCTGAATTGTATGCAAATACCACTAACATGCGGGTGGTATCCCCTATCGTTGGTGTGACTCTGTGAATGGCATTTCGACCGCGAAAGAGCACCAGTGCACCGGGTTCAATTGCCAGCTGCTTGACTTCAGTTTTACCAGAGAGCACATCATCCACACCGGTATAATTCATCTCACCCGCATCGGCATCTCGCATATTCTCAATGTATTCAAACACACCACCTGCATCAGGTTTTTGAATCAATAAAGTGATGGCAAAAGAAGAGTTATCAAAGTGCCAACCTAATTCTTGTCCTTCACTGGCATAATGCAAATTAATGGAAGACAGGTTATCAGCGTAATCATAAAGCGCCTCTTCATCTAATACACTGGACAAAAAGTTTCGAAATTCGTTAGAGTCGTAAACAACTCTTAATACCGACGTTTGCCCCACTTGATCATCTGTAATACACCCCTTTGAAGAGTTCACCTGCTTATTTCGAGCATGGTCAAGATCAAATACTGGGTCCGTATCAGTTAAGTAAACGTTATGGCTCGATTGTGTATAGTAGGCCAAACCTTGTTTTAACTCACCCTCTTCTACTATGCTTTTTATCACCTTCTCTGTTAAAAAATTTGGTAATACAAGAGCACCATCTTGCTTCAATGCCTTTTGACATTTTTCTCTAAATGACGAATTGTCGATAGGGTAAAGGGTTTCATTAATGACATCTGACAACATGATGATTTCCTTATTTTTGTTATTCATATGTTTAAGGTGAGTTAGCAGATTAAAACAGTTTACCCCCAGTGAAAATCAATCATTTATTCATTTATCATTAAGTTTCACTTAATGATAAACTGCTAGCTAATAACATAAATCCGTCAAAAACTATTTAGATAAAGGGCGACTTCATGCTAAAGCTCCCTAATACCATTAGCTTACTCACCTTTTTAAATGCAGCTCATACAGGGAGTTTTGCTAAAACAGCCAGAGCACTCTGCATAACACCTGCAGCCGTAAGCCAGCAAATAAAACAATTAGAAAAGCATCTGGATTATGCCTTGTTTGAACGCTCTAAATTGGGAGTCGAACTCACTCAAGCAGGCCATCAATATCTATTTTTTGCAGAGCAAGCCGTAGAAAAGCTGAAACAGGGCCAACAGAGCCTCTCTCAATTAAAATCACAAGAGATTCTGACACTTCATGCTTTCCCTTCGGTCGCGAGTAAATGGTTAATGCCAAGAGTACTCGGCGCTATGGAGAATGATCCTAACCTTGAAATTCGCGTTGAAGCTAGCCATTCTAACGTTGATTTTAATCTAAGCAGTTGTGATGCTTGCATTAGTTTTGGTAAACAGGATGAGTCCACCCTTCATCATGACTTATTGTTTCACGATGACGTGATACTTGTGGCCAGCCCATCATTATTAACACGCGCTGGTCTGAGCGATATACCAATAGAGAAAGTACGTCTATCTAAGTTGCTTGAACAGCCTATGATTCATATTGATTGGGGCAGTGACAACCGCTTCTTACCAGGTTGGCAGGATTGGTTAAATACGGCAGGATTCCCAGATAAAAAGCCCAACAAAGGGCCTCATTTTAACCTCTCCAGCATGGCGATTGATGCCGCTACCCAAGGTAAAGGTCTGCTATTAGGGCAAGGTATTTTGATCCAAGAGGAGCTAAGATCAGGACGTTTGCTCATAGTGAGCCAAATCAAGCTGACCTTAACAAAAGCCTATTACCTGATTTACCCTGAACGTACTAAGGATAAACCAGAGGCGATGACCTTTATCGAGCAACTTAAAGCTGAGAAATAGCTCAGGCAGAACAGGCTTTTGCCGGGGCTTTATAACTATAAATTAACGCTTTTAAGTTTCTATCATTATCTTTTTCAGGAAAACCGACACTATTCTCAAGTCGGTAGTTAAAGACAAAATCGTCACCCGCATGCGCTGCAATCAATTCTTTAAACGCCGCTTCGCTTAAATCTGGGCTGTTAGCACATAACAATAACTGAGTACCCTCAATAACGATGTCAGTAAGGCGTCTAAGGATTTTTTGATAATCCTTGGTCAGTTCAAAACTGCCTTTTTGAAAACTTGGCGGGTCGATAATGACGAGATCAAAGGGGCCCGTTTTTTTGAGCTTTCCAAAGGATTTTAAAATATCGTGTGGATAAAAGCTGACATTTTGATTAAAACCATTGAGTTTGTGATTGATCTTCCCTTGTTTTAGTACGCCATTATTCATGTCCATATTAACCACGGATTGCGCACCGCCTTGCATTGCTGCTAAAGAAAGGCCACAGGTATAAGAGAAGAGATTGAGGACTTTTTTACCTTTTGCATTTGCCGATACAAACGCTCGGCCGTTGTACATATCAGGAAATATTCCGGTATTTTGATGCTTCATTAGATCAACTTGATATTGGATACCCTGTTCTTTGATATAGTGTGGGTGAGGTAGGTCCCCATGAAACACCTGACTGCTGGTATCTCGCCCTGCTCTTTGCTGGTAAACCAACCCCTGAACATTATCTTTAATGCCCTCAACTCGCTGCCAAAGCTGTGCGACTAACTCAGCAAGAACTTCCTCTTCTATTGGTTGATAAGACACAAGAAACAAAAAAGGGGGGTAATAATCTAAATTTAAGTGTTCAAATCCAGTATAACAATGACCCCTGCCATGAAAAATTCGCTGCAATTCATTAGCACTTAGGTCTGCTTTTTCAAGCGCCTGTAATAACGGGGTGTAAGAGGCTGAGAGAGGCATACCGGCTCCAAAAATTGAATTGGCCGCATTATAGATTAATTAACCTCGAGGAGCATTAGACTTACTAATTGATCTAGTTAATCATTTAAAAACTGCACATTAAATGCTCAATTTTGTCTTATAATTTACCCAGTGAACTTTGAAATAAGGACTTTTAATAGATCAATAGTGTGTTGATCAAACTTTCTCTGCCTAATCAATCTGTAACAGGACAGTTATCTAGATTTTTAGCACTGCTCAGTGGTACAGACCTATGTTTCAAGATAATTCAGAAAACTCGGCCACCATTTTCAAGTTAACCATTCCTATCATGCAGCAGCAAGACATCCCTCTTACGCCTCATTATTATAACCTCTGGTATACCTACATGAAGCAGAGTAATCTGCTGTTAAATGAACAGGTAGACGCTATTTTAATGCGTAAATCGACTCTTTCTCTTGAAGATTGTGATGCGTTAATCCACACCTTTTGCAATCATTCTGCTGAGAGTAAGTTAAATAAACTGCAGCATCAACTTGGTAGCATTAGCAAACAGAGCAAACTAGAGGGCGACGACACGTCAATTGAGCGAGACATACTTGAGCAAGCTAACCAGCTTGATAATCAGTTTAGTCATGACTCAATGGAAATTGATAAAGTTGGCCAGTCTAACCAAGAATATAATAAGGACCTAGGTTACATAGTTAGCACCATTCGTGACCTTGTGAGCTACTGCACCCAGATCAAACAAATATCATTAGAGTTACATGAGAAACTTGAATTACAAGCTAAAGAAATTCATTGCCTTAAAAAAATGCTTAGTGAATTTGAAAATGACCATAATATCGATGGCCTTACAGGCATATCAAACCGCGCAGCCTTTGATCAGACCTTAGAGAAGCTGATTAGACATAAGGGGTACTTCTCACTCATTCTGATTGATATTGATCACTTTAAAGTCTTTAACCAAACCTATGGCACTAAAACAGGTGATAAGGTGCTGCAACTTGTCGCTCAAAAAGTACATAGAGAATGCGCATCTATCGGTCAAATATTTCGATTTAGCGGTGAGAAGTTTGCACTACTATTACCCACAATAAGCTTGGCTAATGCCTCAAGTTTAGCGGAAGCGATTCGCATTAATATCGGTGACCTTATCTTAACCAACAAACAGACGGGCCAGTTTGTGCGTAATATCACTGTGTCTTTAGGGGCATCAGAGTATTTAAACAATGACACCAAAGACTATATTTTAAAACGTGCTGAGCATGCGCTTTTTCAAGCTAAGCAATCAGGGCGTAATAAAGTCATGGCCATTTAGGGAAAACAAATAAGCATAAAAAAGCCTTGTGACCAGATGGCCACAAGGCTTTTTAGTATCAGATAGAAAGGATTAATACATTCTGTTCTAACCCTTAATTCACATTATTTCTTCAATCTATCTTCCCAGAAGTCAGCATTCTTAATGCCTAATTTTTTAGGATCGAATGTGTAATTCTTAACTTTTGCATTACGTTGTGCTTCGTAGTCTTTAAGCGCTTTAATCGCAGGACGACCCATGAAGAAGATCACAAGAATACCCACAATGTTTAGCCAAGCCATCAAACCAACACCCACATCACCCATAGCCCAAGCTAGGTTAGCTGCTTTTAGTGTGCCGTAAAAAGTAGCTAGCATAAGCGCTATTTTCAATACGAAGGTCAGACCCGGTACTTTTACAGTACGGTGGATATATGCCACGTTAGTTTCAGCAATATAGTAATAAGCCAAAATCGTAGTGAAAGAGAAGAAGAACAAAGCTAATGCAATGAAAGGTTTACCCACACCCGGTAGAACGCTCTCTACAGCCATTTGCGTATAAGCAGGACTGTTAGCCGCAATATCAGCTGCAATGTTTTGCACCAACATCATATCGCCCACACCATGCACATTGTATGCACCTGTGATTAGAATCATTAATGCTGTCGCGGTACAAACAAATAAAGTATCTATGTACACTGAGAACGCTTGAACCAAACCTTGTTGTGCAGGATGCTCTACTTCGGCAGCCGCAGCAGCATGAGGACCTGTACCTTGACCGGCTTCGTTAGAGTAAACACCACGTTTTACACCCCAACCAATGGCTGCACCAACACCTGCCATAGGCGTTAAAGCATCACCAAATATCATTCCAAAAACAGCTGGAACCTGATCAAAGTTTAAGATGATGATGACACATGCAATGATGATGTAAGCAAATGCCATGAAAGGCACAACAACTTCAGTGAAGCGCGCAATACGTTTAACACCACCAAAGATGATGAAACCTAATACCGCAACAACAGCAATGGCAGTCATGATTTTAGTCGAACTAATAACACCTATGCCAGTATCAACCATGGAGCCTGCACCGAATGCGAGTTCTACCGCATTACCAATACTGTTAGATTGAACCCCTGGAAGCATGACACCGCAGGCAACAATAGTCGCAACAGCAAAAAGTACCGCATACCATTTTTGACCGGTTACTTTTTCTAAATAGTAAGCTGGGCCACCGCGATATTGACCACCATCATTTTCTTTATAAATTTGAGCTAACGTTGATTCTGTATATGCTGTTGCAGCACCTAAAAAAGCAACAACCCACATCCAGAATACCGCACCTGGACCACCAAAACCGATCGCTGCAGCAACACCCGCAATATTACCTGTACCCACGCGGCCAGATAACGAAACGGCCAATGCTTGGAAAGAAGAAATCCCTTCTTTAGAGCCCTTATTGTTCATCAAGAGGTGCCACATTTCTTTAATCAATCGCACCTGAACAAAGCGTGTAATGATTGAATAAAACAGACCCGCTGCAAGACAAAGGTAAATTAGAGCTGGACTCCAAATAATACCGTTCAAAAAGTCTAAAACTGATTGCAAACCCTATCTCCTAAATTAATTTTAATTCTATTTTTATATTTGTAACACTATCGATTAATTTTTACGGAGCGCAAGATATCACTAGAAATCTACTTTGTTAATGGCAAAATTTAGTTTTTTCGTCTATTTGAAAGAAAATTTGCAGAATAATGTAACTTTGTCGACTTAGATTCTAAAATAGGAAACCTATGTTTCTTAAACGAAACTAATGAAACCCTCTAACCCAAATATTAAGATAAAAATAAGTCTTCTTACATTTAAAATGACTAATATATTAATTTGGCTTTACGCTATTTTCAGTTACCCTTTTATTTGATAAATAGGCTCAATTTTTTTGTTTATTAATCTGTAAATAAGGTTAAAAAATATCATAATACTTAACTCTTTTTTTGCGAATATTTGGGTGTCACTTAGTCAATGTTTTTACCAAAAATAGCGGTCGTATGACTGCACTCTATGATGTTTATTTAATATAGAGACGGGAAAGAATCTGTTTTTTTACTAAAGCTTTAGTTGCTGTCTATCTGTTTCAATGACATTAGGCTGATCGCTCAAAAACACGCTTTTGATTATCCAATTCCCAACTGTCTATCACTCACCCTATCTTGCTCAATACCGTATGTACGACAAGCCAAATCGCTTGACGAATTTGAGCCTGCTCTAGGCCTTATTGTTGACCTCACCTTGTTATAAAAAATCACTTTTATAGGGGGATTCACCATCCCTGAACAGTCTAAAACCGTAAATTTTAAACAGCCCAATACTCTGATTTTTTGTTGTTCTGCCTTTTCATTTTTTGTCACAGGTTAGTTAGATTCACTTTTTTTATCGGTTACATGCTAAAACACACCAGACAAAAAGTACTTAAAAACGACGAATTAGAATCACAAAACGACTCTGCTTTTTTATCACTTTTCTACTAACGACAGTAATTCTCCAGGCTTAAATCACGCTACAGGCAGTGAGTTAAAACAGCTTACGCCTTATCTCTGACAATCTTCTGGCATTGATTTTTGTCAAATTACTCTAAAAACGACCTGCATTTATTTTTGACAGATGGGTAAGGGAAGCAGAGTATTATTTTTCATTAAACGTGCATTTAATAAAAATAATTTCGTCCACTTTTATAATGATAGGTATCGATAGTATGAAAAGCGTTCTGTCAAAGTCACTTATTCTCAGCTCTGCCATAGTTGCCAGCTCAATGAGCTTCTCAACTCTTAGTTATGCAGACGTCACTATAACCCAAGGTAAAACGAGCATACCTGCAGGTAATGCCACAGCAGAATCAGATTTAACAATCAAAAATGAAAAATTAGCTTTTGCACTTGCCATTGGCTCCCCTCCACCTTGGGGTGTAGCACGAGGTTGTATTGTTGATATTGCAAACGTTTTACCCGATGGTTCTTTAAGTAATGACAGAGTCGCTTTTGCTGACTTCATTCCTAACAACTGGTCGGGTTGGCCGACCACCTATCAAAAAGTAGACATTATTACTGATACCCCTGAGTTAGCTGTTGTAAAAGTGACACGAGATTTTGCAGACGTCACTATTAGTACGACTTACTCGCTTAAATCAGGTTCAGACCTTATCCATGTCACCACAACAATGGATAATCAGGGCGAAGATCTAAACGACATGCTATCCGGTTATACCCTATGGCCCGATGGCGGCTTTAAATTTGCGGTACCAGGCTATGCCGGTGTCGAGAAAAGCAAGGTTAAAGACCCTATCTCAGATCGCTTTGTAGGTTACGATAAAGATTGGGGCATTGCGCTTCACGCCCCTTATTTTGATCAGTTTAAATACAAAGGCCGTGACCTTTATAAAAAACACAGTCTCAAAAACAATCAGAGCATTACCTTTGAGGGTGATTATCAAGTGCTTGCCAGTGGCAACTTAGCCCCTGTTGTTAAGGCAGAGATTGAACGTAAACAACTCACTTCAGGCTCTATCAGTGGCATGGTAAAAAGTCAGGATGGAAAAATAGTCGATCAGCCCGCCGTAATAGTACAAAAAGAGGGTGCGCCCTATATTTGGGTGATTGGAGAAAATGGACAATATAACCTGGACTTACCCGTTGGCGAGTATCAAGTTTATGCAACTGGTAAAGGTTACTCAGACAGTAAAAAACATACGATAAAAATCACTTCAGGTAAAACAGTCAAACGCTCTTTTAATGACCTACAAGCGCCAGGTAAGGTTCGTTTTAACATAAGTGATATCAATAACCAGCAAGCTCTAGATGCTAAAATTCAAATTGCAGAAGGTAATAAACCTTTAATTGAATTTTTAGGTTCCAAAACCTTCTTCACAGAATTAGATCAGGTTGGTCAAGCTGAGTTTACTTTGGCTCCTGGTGATTATAAATTTAACATTTTAGCTGGCGGTAATTTTTTATCTTCAGCAACATCAGTGCAAGCGACGGTTAAGTCTAATCAAGTAAGTCAAATTGATGGTCAAGTGGATATCAAAAGCTATCCAACACAAAAAGGTTGGTATTCCGCCGACTTACATCACCATGCAGACGTATTAGAAGGCTCAACCTCTCCTGAATACCTGGTCCGTTCTCAACTAGCAGCAGGCTTAAGTGTTGCTTTCGTGAGTGATCATGATTCCACCAAGAATCACAAAGAAATAGAAAGCCTGACACAAAAAAGAGAAATGCCTTTTATTCCATCAATCGAACTATCGCCTTCTTGGGGACATTTTAATGCCTTCCCACTTGAAATTGGCGCGACGCTATCGGTAGATCCAGGGGTTGATAGTATTCATGACATTATCAAGGATGCCCATAAAATGGGCGCCATGGCAGTGGCATCAAACCACCCTTATATTCCCTATGGTTACTTAAGCAGTCTTGAGAAAGACAATGTACCAGGTGGTTTCAACCCTAATATTGATTTTATCGAAATCAACTCAGAGGTTGATTACAGCAAAGCCGTCGAAAAAGCGCGTGATTTTTGGAATAGGGGACTACCTTATTATTACACCGCAGGCTCTGATACCCATGATGTTTGGAATGAAACGACTGGCCATAACCGCATGTTTGCTTTTACCGGTAATAAACCAAGCGCTGAAGCCTTTACCCAAGCAATGAAAAATGGCCGCGCCTATGCCTCCTTTGGGCCACTTATTTACCCTCAGGATGTGATGTTTGGTGACACACTTAAAGTCACAGAAAAACAGGCTAGGCAGGTGCAATTTGACCTTGTCTCAGTCAATGGTTTGAAATCAGTAACATTACTTGGCAACGAAGGGGTGATTAGCGAGCTAAACCTTTCAGGTGAAAAACAAAGCATTAGCTTTGATGTACCCAATAAGGATGGCTGGTTATCACTTGTTGTAGAAGATAGTAGCGAGAACAAAGCCTACTCTAACCCTATCTGGATTAAATCAGTAACGGCTTCCCAGTTCTGATTTTGTTTCATTTGCACTGACCTGCAAATTTTAGCGAACTCATTTGAGTTCGCTTTTTTTTACCTGTTTTTTATCTAAATAATAACCCGTTAATCTGCCACAAAGTGCCAGCTACTGGCCCGCGTCTTATTTGACATTGCGTCTTGCATCGCTTTTATTTTGTCATCCCATTCCTCTTTATCCGTTTTTGAAGGGATTAAGCATAAGTCAGTACAAAAAATTGACGGCGTTAATTCAGCCCCCTTGATAGGGTGTGAATGCATACTTGTTACCAAAGATTGAGCAACTTTCTCAGTGGATAGGTTCGGATTTTTTTCAGACACTAATAAAAGCTGATCATCTTGCCAACGAATTAAAAGATCTGTGCTGTTAACAAGATAAAAGAGATCATAGGAAAACTCAGCAATTTGCTTATTTACGTCGTCCTGCGATCGAGCCTCTGATACTTGGAGTAAATGATCTATGCGAATTAAAAACAAACTGATATAAATATTCTCATCCGCATTGAGCCTACCTTTTGATAAAAATTCAAAATTATTATTTTTAATCAATGAGTCAAAATAATGCATCGTTTTAAGGCCGGTCGCTTTATCTATAAAGGCCTCATCATCTTTCTCTTCTTGCTCTGTCTCAAAGGTCCCATAATTCACTAACGCAACAAGCGTAAAAGCGATTTGAAAAAGTATAATAGCAATAATAGAAACGAGATTTAGATCAAAATCAGAGACCACATAGAAGCTAATACCAATACAGAAGAAATATAAAACGAACCCTAAAAAACAGCACAATACACCCATTAACAAATAGAGAGCGCCGCCTACAAATGCAAACGCTATGATGGGCGTCAATATGGCTAAGCTCGGTATCACTTGTAAATCCAAGCTACCCACTAGGACCCCTTGAATAACAGCTGCGACAAGTAATTCAATTTGAATATAAGCATTTGGTTTATGGCTGTGTTGGCTGAAAAAATGTATTGCTTTTGCAAAAACAAATGCAAAAACAAACCAATATAAATACTCTAATGACGGGTTTTTATTAAACGCATTAAGTATCGCTATACTCGCAAAAACAGGCCATATAAGATAAGCACAACGATAGGCACAATTACGTACCCAGGCTGCCTGCTCTTTTGATAAGGTATCTAACTTAGTCATATATCTACCTTGTTTGAATTCACTTTAAACAAGGGTTTGAGTGATACTCGATTACGCCCTTCATCCTTGGCTTGGTATAATGCTTGGTCTGTTGCCAGCATCAATCCTCTAGTACTAAAACTGGGCACGGGAATAACAGATGAAGCGCCAATCGAAACAGTGACAACATTGGCAGTATCAGAAGCATCATGCTCAATCTTTAATGCTTGTATCGCTTCTAATAATGATATTGCGACACTGCTGGCACTTTCTAAATTTGTATTTGGCAGGATGACATTAAATTCTTCGCCTCCGGTTCTGGCAACCATATAAATGGACCGTGTCAAATGCTTCGCTATGGATTGAGCAACCTGATTCAAACAATCATCCCCGACAGAATGACCATACAAGTCATTAAAAGCCTTGAAGTTATCGATATCTATCGCCAACAAGGATAAAGGTTGCTGACTATGAAAACTGCGCACCCATTCTTCTTCTAAACGCACATCAAAATAACGGCGATTGGCAACGTTAGTAACACTGTCACTATTGGCTTGTGACTGAGCTTTGGCTTTGGCTTTATTCAAAATAACGCCTCTCAAATGAGATAAGTGCCCAATATAATGAACCGCGACAAACAAATACAAAAAAGCAGGAACAATACCAAATGACGCTAAATCGGATCGATACTCAAAACCAAAAAGAGGGATAGAAATGAGCATACCCACAATCAGTGCAAAAATGCCTTTTACCATCAAAGCAGGACCCTTAAGGGCATATATTGCCGCTGAGTTAGCAATATAATAAGGCAAAAATATGACCGGATTGAAATACACTAAATTCGCCATAAAACCAATCGATACCATATCAATTAACAAACTATTCGATTCTGTTTTAGCTGTCGGCTTTAAGACAAAACTGGCAAATGCGATATGCGGATAAAGAATAAAGAAAAGTAAGATCATCCATATTGAAAGATAGGCGGAATCCAGCTCAGGCAATCTTGCGAGGTAGACATTAATGATCACTAACAAGTAGCCTGCTACCCGCATTGGATAATCAAAAGTTCCCGCTGTTTTACTTAGTTTCAAAAAAATTCCTCCTTTCGCCAGTACTATTATAGGTCACCCCACATTTACTAGCCTGAATACAATTAAACTGCTGATTGAATATGGGCAAATAAACCACATAATGCCTTTAAAAAATAGCAACGGATACGAAGATTGCTTATACATTCTAGAATCATTTCCACTTTATAACTCACACTATTTTTTTATCACCCTGATATCAACATAATGAATTTCAAGCACGTATATTAATAAAGCCTAAATTAGGCTTTATTTTATTGGCTATGAATTGAGGTTAAATGAGTAAGTCCAATCAGAAAGCTTATTTAGTCAGTGTGTGATTAATTAATTTTCAACTTGAAGCAAGTTTAATAATTAGTCATCCAATAACTGCCAAGAATCTAGTGAGGTAAGTTGATCCATCGCTTGAACGCATCTGTCCGTTTTAGCGTACCAGAAGTGTTTATCGATTTTAGAGGACCTAAGCGTAAAACTGGTACAGACAACTGAGATAGTTAACTCAACACCAATTATGGGATGTGAATGCATTCGTGAAACAATAGTCTGGGCTAACTCGCTTGTTTCCACACCATCCTCCCTTTCACTGATTAATAATAATTGATCATCTTGCCAGCGTAATACCAAATCATTACTTTTAATCAAATCAAATAAAACATAAGCAAACTCAGAGACCAATTTATTTGAAAACTCTTGAGATTTCCCTTGGCAAATTTGTTCAAATAAATCGATCCTAATTAAATAAAGTGATAAGGATACCTTCTTATCCTGTTTTATTTTTTCTCTACTTAAAAAGTGAAATTTATTCTTTTCAACAAGCGAATTGAAATAGTGAATCGTTTTAAGACCTGTTGAAGAGTCTATAAAATCCAGGTTGTCATGTTTATCCTGCTCAGATTCAATCATGTCATAATAGGTTAATGCTAACACTGCAAATACAGCTTGAAACAGAATAATGACACCCATGGCTAATAAGTTAAGGTGGAAATCTGCGGTAACCGAAAAGTTGATACCCACGGTAAAAGAGTAAGTTGCAAAACCTAATAAGCAAAACAATATACTTATAAGGAAGTAAGCAAGCCCTCCCACTAATATAAAAGCACTGATAGAGGTAAAAATCGCCAAGCTGGGTAACGCCTGTAGGTTCACCATACCTATCAATAAACCTAAAATAAATGAGGCTATCAGCAGTTCATATTGAATAACCTTATAGGGTTCAATACTACGACGGCTGACAAAATGAATTCCCCAAGCAAAGAGTAATGCAACACCTCCCCAGGCAAGATGTTTGCTCGAAGGCGATTGGTTATAGGCACTTAGCCCCACAATTGCGGCTAATGCAGGCCACACAACATAGGCACAACGAGAGACACACAATACAATCCATTTCACCTGTATCGGCGGTAACTTATTTAAACTATTCATAGCACCGCCTTATTTTGACGCGCTTTAAATAGCTTTTTAATACAAATACAATTACGGCCGTCTTCTTTAGCCTGATATAACGCTTGATCAGTCGCTAGCATGAGTCCTCTTGGGCTAAAACTGGTAACAGGTATAACCGAGGCTACACCAATTGATACTGTGACTATCTTTTCTATTTGGGAGCCATGATGCTCAATTTTCAAACCTTGAACCGCCTTTAATACTTTTAATGCCACCGCCGATGCGCCTTCAAGACTCGTATTAGGTAGAATTATATTAAACTCTTCACCACCGGTTCTTGCGACTAGATCCGTTGAACGCGTTACTTTGGAAGCAATCGCCTGAGCGACTCTATTCAAACAATCATCCCCCGTCGGGTGACCGTACAAATCGTTATAAGCTTTAAAAAAGTCTATGTCTAAAGCCAACATGGATAAAGGTTCTTGCGTCCGATAACTCCTCAGCCACTCGGTTTCCAAGGTTCCATCAAAACGACGACGATTAGCAATTTTGGTTAGAGCATCTAAATTGGCTAAGACTTCCGCTTTTTCTTTGGCTTTAATCAAGACGACACCCCGTACGTAAGAGATATATCCAACATAATGGGTTATTGCAATGAGATATAAGTAGGTCGGTATTAGCTCATAGACTTCAAAAACCATTCGAAATTCAAAACCTAAAATGGGAATAGAAATTAAAACACCAGCAAGGTAAGTAAGCGCGCCTTTAAACATAAAACTAGGTCCACGCATTGCATAATTTGCGGATGAGTTAGCAATAACAAAAGGAAGGCATAATACGGGATTAAAGTAGAGTAAATTTGTTGCGAACCCAATTAAAGCCATATCAAAAAGTAAACTAGATAATTCTGTTTTTGTAGAGGGTCTAAGTGAAAATAAATCAAACGCGACATGAGGATAAATAATAAACACTAACATGCTCGCCCAAATAACCAAATCTGCGCTATCTTTTTCAGGCAACCTTGCGAAATAGACATTTATAATAACAAATAAATAACCTATAACACGCATGGGGTAGACAAAAGTCCCCGCACTTCTTGTTAGCCTCACTCACTCACCTCATTTTTAAGTACTCTATAAATGTATAGAGGCCTTTTATTTAAACCTATAGTTCTAACCTGATTCTTCTTGTGTCAATTTGTTGTCAATAAACCATATAAAGACACCAAAAAAAAGTGTGAGCTCGCCTATTCCACAAAAAATAATTACTCAACAAGAGAATAAAAAATCTTGATCGGTTAATAAAACATTGAATTAACCATATACCCATCATTTATATTGAATATTCTAACTATTATTAGCTTAGAGGTGCCTATAAATTAACTTTTATAACAAACACTTAAATTATAAAATTTGATTTTTGATCTAAAAAACCATTAGTTTTTAAAGTTATAATTCATGCACTTTTCTCCACATAAAAGACTTCAATATCAAATAAAATCATGTAATTATTTAATTCTATTTCGTCTATTAAGTGCAGTAATTAAGGAGTTTTCAGATATCGACTCACCTTCACTGGAATAACCCTAGCCTCCATTATTAATATTCGTCGCCCATTATCATTCAAGGTCTTTAATGACTTAAAGCCTAGTGCCCTATAATGTCCACCATCTAGTTTTTCTGTTTTTAAATAGAGATGTGTAATACCCAATTCTCTGGCTTTTGCTAACACGGCATTAATCAATAGGCTCATCACCTGGGTATTTCGATATGCAAGATCGACATAAACCCCTGATATCCAGTATTCATATTCTGGAAAGGCGGCCATATCATGTAATTTCAACTGGGCAGCACCCACAAAGTCATGTTTATCCCGTGCCAATACCAAAATAGGAGGCGCTGATTTGTGCGTAAATTGAGATAACGTTTGCCTAACGGACGCCAAGCTTGCCTCTGGGTGATTATCGCCCCATTGTTTAAAGTACCAGCTTGCAACCTTATCAATCACATTCGGGTGATCAGCTAATAAGACTAGCTCCATCAGGCCTCCAAAGGTGTTAGCACCCAGATTAAGACAAAGTGACATTACCCTTTTAAAAGAATTTTTCTTCACTTTAAAGATAGCCTATATTCTGTCTTTTAAACCGATATAACCCCTAAATAGCTTGCCGTATAAAATTAAAAACGGACTGTTATTTCAACCTTTCAAACCCTTTTACTGTCATCCTCGAGATAAAATCTATTACCTTGTAATCGGCCGCACCGGCGATATTAAACGTTTTTTTTTCGAGACTTTATTCAGAATATTTAGGTTTTCTAGCGTGGGGAAGAATGACACTAACCGCTCAAAGCGCCGCAAGTCCCGATGTGATAAATCCACCATTGGCATAACAGGCTTCTATATAAAGAATATGAGCTGGCATTAATTTTTCAATGTCACTCAATTCAACGTAATCGTTAAGGGATCCAACAAACATAAAAGATCCTTATTCAGGAGCTACTAATCATGAACTTATTCTGTCCAAGATAAGAGAGAGCCCCCTTTCAAAGGATCAACATTTTATACAATTCGAAGTATTTCTTGTTGTTAAAAGAGTAACAAAGCATGGGCCTGAATTCTGAAATAATCAGCGCCCTAGGCTTCCTTGTTTATTGGTAGAAGAGTGGTGACTTTAATAAGCTCTCATTAAATACAGGATCATGTTGGATCCATAATTTAGCCCCTGTTTTATCCAATATTTTATCCACTTTAGCAAAGGATTGAATTGTCATTTTTTTATCGTTAAAGATTGGCATGCCGTATTCATCTCTATTTTGTTGGAAATGATAAAGGTCACCACTTAGTAATATCGGTCCTGTTTTATCTAACTTAACAAACAAAGACTGATGTCCAGGGGAGTGTCCTGGTGTACTCAAAACAACTACAGAGCCATCGCCAAAAACATCATAGTCACCCTTTAATTCAATACGCTTAGCGTCTTTTAATTTATGATGATTTTCGATCAACATGCCATATTGAGCAGCATGCTCACTAAACGCCGTATCATATTCTACTTTTTGAACAATTAAGGTTGATTCAGCATAATCATTCGCATTCCCGCCATGATCCAAATGCAAATGGGAAGGCGAGAAAAAATCAATATCTGTGTTTTTCAAACCTAATGATAACAATTGGGATGATAAAGTCTTATTCACTTTAAGTATCATTTCCCCATTAAAATATTCAACGCCTTCTTGATACTTTATCAGTGCGTCATTTAATCCAGCATCCCATAATAAATAACCTTTCTCAGGGTGTTGAATAAGAAAACAAGGAGAAGGTAAATCCATCCGTGTACTTTTAGGAATATAAGGGTTAAAAATAGCAAGGTTATTCACCTGAACAAGACCACATTCAAGTGCGTAAAGCTTCAATTCAATCTGGCTAGGTTGCACCAATAGATCCATGCTTGCCTGCTCATTTAGAGACACCGCCGGTTGCGTATCATTACTTGCCAAAAGGGTATGGCTAAATATTAAGCTAGCTCCTACTAAGGAAATATATAAGCTTAAATTCCCAAACGAATTACGTAATTTCATGTTTTATCCTCGATTAAGTTTGAATCAGTATAAAACCCTTAATGCATGAAGAATAATGAAGTATAGTCACTCTAAAGTTGATAATTTGGAATGCTTTATGGATAAACTTACTCATTTTAAAACCTTCATCGCCATTGTCGAAAAAGGTAATTTAAAGAATGCTGCTGATTATTTAAACCTTACGCCATCTGCCGTTAGCAAGCACTTATCCAGTTTGGAAGGGATTTACAAAGCAGACCTCATCATCCGTGACTCAAAAAAAATACGCATCACTCATCAAGGCTCATGCTTTTATAAAAAATGTAAGAAGGTCATAGATTCGCTACTGGAAGCGGAAGCGATATTACAAACCACACATACTCTCTCTCCTTGCACCCTCAACATAACCCTGTCTCAGGTATTAGCACAAAGCCCTTTAATGAAAGCGCTTAAACTGTTTAGTCAAAAGTATCCTCATATCAAACTGCAAATTCTTGTCAGTAATAAAAATTTAGACCTCCTTAAAGACTCTATTGATTTTGCTTTTAGAGGAGGAAAATTAGCAGATTCACAAGTAAAGTATTTACCTATCACACACGCAAATTTGAGACTCGCGGCATCACCTGAGTTTGATATGGCGAATCACACGCGAGATCCAATACAGCTGATCAAAGACTCACTGATTATTCCCTCTTATATCAATCTGTCTGAGTTAAGAGGTTATTTGGCCAAAATTGGTATCCGCCAAGCGCTTGAGCTATTTAGTGCCTGCGATGATGCATTCGCTTATAAAAATGCCATAGTCGAAGGCATGGGAATCGGTGTGTTTTTAGATTTTTTTATTCAAGATGAAATTAATCAAAACCGCTTAGTCATACTTAATTCACCCTACTCGTTTAACTATAATCAACTTAATATTAATATGCTATTTCACAAGAATGTATCACTTCCTCCTCACCATGCCTTGTTCAAAGACTTCATTGAGCAGCACTTTAAACAGAACCCTTGGCATACGATTTAGACAGTTAGATTCTTATCTAAAAAATTGATCACCCTGGTAGCGTACTCATCCGGTTGAGCAGTATAAGCGTGAGTATGCTTGGCACCTTCAACCTGCCAAAAACACGTTTTTGTCATGTGTTTAAGCGTATCTAATAAGACCTTGCCATGTATTACTGGGGTAAATTCATCCGCGTCTCCATAAATTAGTAGCATGGGAGGCTTACCAACCAAGTGTTTGGCCGCATGGGTTGGTCGCATGCGCCTTTCTCCTGCAGGGTAAATAATACGAGAAACCTGTAAAGCGAGTTTCGGAATGGGATAAGGTCGCCAAAAATGTAACAAGGAAGGAAATGCTGACTCAATAATGGCGGCTTTAAAAGGGTGACCAGGGGTTGCCATTGCACACACTGTCATCGCGCCTCCTAAAGAAGCCCCTATCACACCAACAGGTAAATTGGGGAAATGAACTTGCAATGCGTTTCCACATGCAAGTACATCTAATGGGTATTCCATGTTGGCTGAGGCACTTTCACCAAACCCATTAAAGTCAAATACCATGACATGGTAACCTGCACCACGTAACAATTGGGCATGCCCGTACCTTAACCAAAAACCTTTTGCAGAAACGCCCATAGGGTGACATAAGAGTACACAGCCTTTCTCTTCCTGCGTTAAAGATCTGGCTATCATGGCAGATATGTCTGACCCAGATTGGCTTTTAATCGACAACTTAGACCATTCAGATTGATTAACATCATCAGGCCAGCGCCAGGTTTTGTTAAATCGTCCAAAAAAAGGTTTTTTAAGCCATTTATAAAAAAGGTTCTTCATCTTTCTTCCCTTAACTGTCTATTTAAAGAATCCAATCAAATCTAACCTGGGTAAGTTAAACCGTTCGATAGGCCATTAGAAACAGTCTAAAGCTTGACCTTTTTAGCAACCATAGGCATAAATGACGAATTTAAGGGCATTCATGCCATACAACAAACAAGGTAAGGAGAAACAATGAAAGTAACGATTTTAATGGCTGATCGCTGCTCCTCCACCAGTGTTGCCGCTAGTATGGAATTTCTTGAAACTGCCAATGTGATTCACAACTATCTAATGAAGTCACAGCAAACAGAGGCGTCTAATAGTGTCCCACTATTTGAATTTGAAACGGCCTCGATGACAGGTCAAAGCATCATGAGTACGGGTGGCTTAAAACTAACACCGCAAAGGTCTATGCTGGATCTAAACCAAGACGAACTAAATGAAGCAAGACTTATCATAGTGCCCGGCTTTATGTTTAATATTCTGGCAGAGTTACCCAATTTAACGCCCATGAGTCACTGGTTAAAAGAACAACATGCTAAAGGTGTGTATATTGCCAACATTTGTACCGGTGCTTTTGTTAGTGCTCAAGCAGGGTTATTAGATAATAAAAGGGCCACTACCCATTGGCTTTTTAGCGATCAATTCATACGACATTTCCCCCAAGCTAAATTACAAGTTGAGCGGACGGTCACGGATGATGGCCTTATCATGTGTTCAGGTGGTTCAACCAGCAGTGCGGACTTACTATTACATCTCATTCGAAAGTTTGGCTCCCCTCAACTGGCCGCAGAATGCGCTAAAAAGCTTCTAGTCGACACAGGAAACCGAAGTCAGGTGCCCTATTCAAGTACGACATTTAAAAAAAACCACCAAGATCCTGATATTTTAAAAATTCAAATTCACATGGAAAAACAATTGAAGCACACCATCAATATGGAACTGTTGGCATCAGAATTTAGTTTAAGCAAACGTAACTTTATCCGCCGCTTTAAAGAAGCGACGCAACAAACGCCTATTCAGTATTTACAGAACCTAAGGTTAGAAAAAGCTAAACACCTACTTGAGAGCAGTCAGGAAGCATTTGAACAAATCACCTATCGGGTTGGACTACAGGACGCCAATAGCTTCCGGACGCTATTCAAACAAAGAGTCGGCTTGACACCAGGAGCCTATCGAAAGCAGTTTAGTTGGGTAAAGCCTGAAGAAAAAATAAAACTAAACGCGGGAACAAGGGCTAAATCAGGATAAAATGAATCCTTAGGCGAGCTTGATCTTTTTATTTACTCGAGTTTAAGGAGCGCTCTACTCACTTTGATTTTTTTAATAAATTGCCAATAACATCATATCTAATTGATTTATAAGAACTATATCTATACATTGTGTTCCAAAAGCAATGTCAGTGCTTTCGTATCAATTTCAATAAAAATATTTCACATAACAATAAGTTTTTACAATATGATATTTTTTATCATTTACAGTCTAATTTTTAATCTAGTCTTTATTTCACTGAGCTCAGGTAAATTATTCTTTAATATACCATTTTTTGTACAATCTCTTTGGCAAAGATAAAAAGCTCGCCTGACTATAAAATAAAAAGTGCAAGATTTTAGTAAAACTTACCATTATGTGAAATTACAAGTCTTTCCTCTCCGTTCAAAACCTGTACAATCGTTCAAGTATTGAGAAGGAAAGGTTAAACACAGCTTTCTTTTCTCGAATTAGTTAAGAGGCTTTTTAGTTAAAATCACTTAACAATCGCGCCGTTATAATAAAAAGAAACGGTATAAACGATTAAAATAATTAGAGTACTGTAGTTATGAATCAGGTTAACCAAGCTTATGATAATAAAGAGGGTAGTAAAGGCGGTTTCTTAGAACGTCTATTTAAACTTACTGCTCACAAAACCACCGCCAAAATTGAGATGATGGCAGGTCTAACCACCTTCGTTACCATGTCTTATATCATTGTTTTAAACCCCATTATCATGTCAAAAACAGGCATGCCTTTTGATGGTTTATTCCTAGCCACTTGTATCGGTGCTGCGATCGCAACCATTTTGATGGGTTTATATGCGAACTGGCCTGTTGGCCTTGCACCAGGTATGGGTCTTAATGCATTTTTCACCTTTTCTGTTGTTGGCTCTATGGGCTACAGCTGGGAGATTGCACTCGGTGCCGTATTTATAGCAGGTATGTTATTTGTACTCATGAGTGTGACGCGACTACGCGAATGGATGCTAGACAGTATTCCTATGAGCCTACGTCTTGCTATGACAGCAGGTGTTGGTTTGTTCTTAGGTTTCATTGGCCTACGCTTCACAGGTCTAATTGTACCTGATCCGAATAATGCCTTAGCTCTTGCTGACCTTACACACTTCGGTTTTGGTAAATTTGGTCCAGAAGCACCGGCTCTTGGCCTATTAAGCTTCTTCTTAATTGCAGTACTTAGCTACCGTAAAGTATTTGGTGCCGTTATTCTTGGCATTGGTATCACCACCTTAGTTGCTTTCCTTATGACTTGGGTTCTTCCAACTGACTTCTTTGTTGTTGCTGAAGAAGCTAAATCATGGGCACCAGCGTCAGGATTTGTCTCTTACGGCGGTATGATGGCTATGCCTGATTTCGCAGCCATTGAGCCGATTTTATGGAAAGCTGATGTAATGGGTGCGCTTGAAGTCGCTATGATCCCTGTTATCATCACCTTCCTTTTCGTTAACATCTTCGATACTGCCGGTACCCTTATGGGTGTTGCCGAGCGTGCTAATCTTCAAGACAAAGATGGTAACATTGAAGGCTTGAGCAAATCGTTGAAAGCTGACTCTATCTCTTCTGTTTTGGGTACTGCGTTTGGTTGCCCACCAGTAACCTCTTATGCAGAGTCTGCTGCAGGTGTTGCTGTTGGTGGTCGAACAGGTTTAACCGCGATTACGATTGGCGTATTGTTCTTGCTAGGTATGTTCTTCCTACCATTAGCGAAAATGCTACCCGCTTTCGCTGTTGATGGTGCTTTGATCTATGTTGCCATGTTGATGATGAGCTCTTTGAAGAAAATCGACTGGGAAGATCTGACTGAATACGCACCTGCTGTTGTAACAACAGTCATGATGGCATTCACCTTCTCAATCGCAAATGGTATTGCTATTGGCTTCCTAACTTACACTGTCCTTAAAGTAGGTAGTGGTAAAACGAGTGAAGTATCCGCCGGTGTATGGGCATTAAGTGCCCTATTCGTTGCTAAGTTCATCTTCTTGAACTAACAGATAGCATGATACAAAAAAGGGCCTTCATTGAAGGCCCTTTTTTAGTCTTAATAGTCCAGCTTTATAGACACTCTATCCACTTACCTAGGATAGCAAGAAAGCAGATAATCGCTGATACTCTTGAAGAGCAAACCTATCTGCTGCAATGTCCAATCCACCTACCTTTATTGACCGCCAAAACACTTCATCTGCCTCAATCGCTTGGATCTCTCCTTGCCAGCTTGAGATAATATAATAATGAATTAGCTGCAGTTCCGTCGTCGGGTGATATAAGGAACAAAGATAAGTACTCGATAACGGCTCAACCTTGAGCTCTTCTCCTATCTCGCGGTACAGGGCCTCTTCCTGAGATTCACCCATTTCAATGTGCCCCCCTGGAATCGTAATTAAACCAGGATCAGAGCTTTTAGTTAGAGAACGCCTCTCAAGCAGTACTTGATCTCTCTTAATTAAAAGAAACGAAACACAAGGATGTACTTTCATACCAGATAGCCTCTCTTATACCTTTAATGACACCCATCTCATTAGCCTTTCACCACTGTCAAGGTGGCCAAAACAGTAACGAGTCACACGATTACGGGCTATGTATAACAGAGAATTCATGAAATATTTGTCATTTTAAGTCGATATATTTGTATTAATGACTAAAACATTATGTAGATTGTTTTTTTAACAAGCAGACAGACAAACCTAATGTTGCCAGCTCACCGATCAAATATAACCAGATTATGGGGTTAGCGTCCCCATCAATTAAAATACCCAGACTTCTACCTAACGCCATATTTCCCATAATCAAGATAACAAAAATCAAACCCAGTTTTTGATATAGGTCTTTAATCGAAAAGTAATACAGTAATAAAGCAACCGCTAGACTCATACCGCCATAGGTTGCTCTGACATCAATAATGGCAGAAGGCGTATTTAAAGAAGAGCCTGTTACCCAATAGAGCATGGTTTCGGGTATAAAGATAAACACCAAACCATAGAGTCCAAAAAACACAGCATTTAAACGAATAATCCATTGTGACAAAGTCATTTTTTTTCCTTTATAAAAAATGTATTTAATACAAAACACGTACAATCAAACTAACAGACAGTGCAAACAAAATTAATCTTACCAAGATATCAAACCTTGCTTGCTGCACCCTTAATAACAGTTTTTTACCCAACAAGGTTCCTAAATAGCTTGCCAGTAACAAGATGATAATACTCGGAATATCTCCTAGCACGACCAAAGAAGCACTCATAAAAATGCCCACTTTAATGATATTTAAGGGTAAAGCGCTAGCCGCCATACTCGCAACAAACATCTCTTTGGGCATATTAATCTGCTTAAACACCATTGCTTTTATCAGGCTCCCGGTTCCCACTGCGCCTGAAATAAAGCCGTAAATAAAACCTGATATAACAAGCATTACATCATTTACCTTCATTCGTGGCATGCGCTTAAAAACATCTAAACACAGATAACTAAGGGACATAATCCCTAAACCAAGAGTGAGCCAAGAGGTATCCATAAATAACAAACAATAGGCACCGATAAAAACACCGGGTACAGCCAATACGCTTAATTTAAGTACGAGTGGCCAATTAATATGGGAACGAAAATGATAAGTTTTTAGACTGGTATTATAAAAGTAGAAAAAAGTGGTCATGGCGATACTCCACTTAATATCAAAAATCAGAGAAGACGCGCTGATTAATATTAATGCGGAACCAAAACCAGCAATCGCAGAGACAGTCGCTGCAACGAAAGCAATCATAAATAAAACAAAGAGCATTAAGTCCCTTACCCCTCTACTTGTTAAACCCTAAATCAGAGCGAACTTTAACATAAGAAGCACACAGTCTATCCGAAATAATAAAGTGTAATTTTGCTAGTGAAAGCTGATTTTATGACTTATATCAGCGGCTTTAATAGGCAAACTGATAGCCTCTTTAATATAAAATTTATGACGAATAGGTAACAGTAATGAATACAAAAAAGGTGGATATTGCCATAGTCGGCGCAGGACCCGCTGGTTTAAGTTTTGCCCTTAGCCTTGCTAAATCAGGGCTTAAGATAGCCCTGTTAGAGCAGCAAACTTTGGCGCAAATTTCACAACCTAAGTTTGATGGTCGTGACATTGCTATGACCCACCTTTCTAAAACGATTCTAACGGAGCTTGGGGTCTGGCAAAACATTCCCATCGATGTGATACATACCATTAAAGAAGCTAAGGTAATCAATGGTAATTCACTGAACAAACCGAGCTCAATACTACATTTTGATCGCTCTGATGACCCGACTGCTCCCTTAGGTTATTTGCTTGCTAACCATCAAATTAGACATGCCTTATATCACCAGCTTTGCACGCATGAAAATATAGAGCTCCTATGTGAACAAACAGTGAAAGCGATTAGGCTTGATGATGATGCAGCCTTTATTGAAACAGACCAATTAAGCATTGAGACTAATTTACTTGTCTCCTCAGATAGCCGCTTTTCCAGCAGTCGCCGAATGATGGGGTTAAGCGCTAAAATGAAAGACTTTGGCAAGGTCATGATAGTCTGCAATATGAGCCATAAAAAAAACCATCATAATACCGCTCAAGAATGTTTCAAATATGACAAAACTTGTGCCATTTTACCCCTAGGTGAGGGCTTTTCGTCTATTGTAATTACAGTCAACGCCAGTGAATCAAAGCGTTTATTAGCACTTGATGATGGTACCTTTAATCGTGAAGCTCAGCTCATGTTAGAGAGCAAATTAGGTGAAATGAGCCTTATTAGCCAACGCACGGCTTACCCACTTATTGGCGTCATGTCAGACCGATTTATTGCACAGCGCTTTGCACTCATTGGCGATGCGGCTGTCGGCATGCACCCAGTCACAGCCCATGGTTTTAACTTAGGCTTACGCTCTGCAGATACCCTAGCCCAACTTATTTTAAAATCACACATGCAAGGCAAAGAGATCGCTTCCCAATGGCTGTTACACCAATATGAAGCGAGGCATAAACTGTTAAGTAAACCCTTATATGATGCCACCAATGCGATTGTAAGCCTCTATACCAACCCAGCGCCTCTCGCGAAAATACTTAGAAAGACAGGCATAAAAGTGGGCAATAAGCTATTACCGTTTAAGAAGTTAGTAACTCATAGACTCACTCAAATTCGTTAACAGAGTAAGCTGAAAAATAAAAGAGAACTTAAGGGGAAGCTTCATTGAAAAATGAGGCTTTTTTGATAATTTCTCGCGTTAGCCAACTAAAACATAAAATACCAAACAAATTAGCCAGATAATCGAACATATCCAATGAACGTATTTCAATAAAATGCTGGCTTAGCTCCTCTAGGGTAACAAACACTAATACAGCTAACGCTCCCCAATAAATAGACCCCAGTTTAAAGCTAACCAAACGCCCTTTAAGTGCCAGGTTTGCCATTAGCGTTAAACAGCCAAAGACCATGATATGCCCTAATTTATCGCCAAAAGGAATGCTTCTGGTCATTTCAAACAGGAACATATCCTGCCCTGTGTTTGCCATAAAAATGACCCATAAAATAAAGATGAAAAATGCGAAGGCGGTACTTAAGAATAATCGTTGCATATTAGCGGCTGGCACATCTATCTATAAAAAGTGATTATAAGACTATACCTAGAAACACTGTTCGTCTATTTTTGCGACACTATTTGATACTGCCAAAATAAATGCCAACGTGTAATTTAGCGGTCATTAGCAATGGGTTAGGCAAGGGACACTGCTTTCTATCTGAGCGATTAACCAATTTTCGAATATTTGTTCAAGGGGATTATTGACCTTATTTTGACTAAGTAAAATATACCTATGCCCTGATTCAACAAACTGAAATGGCGCTATCAACTGACCACGTAATAATTCATCCTGCACCAAAGGATAAGAGCCAATCGCCATGCCTAAACCATCCTGTGCAGCCTGCAGACAAAAATAAAAATGGGCGAGATGATAAGCGTGTTGAAACTGACTCTTGGCATGACATTCCGCTATTTTTCGGACTTCTTCAACATTTTTAGTACCCTGATTTTTCAACCAATCAGACCAAGCTTGCGGTCTGGTTTGTGAGTGTAATAACCGCACCTTGCTAAGATCCTGTTGAATAGATTGCCAATATTCAGGTGAACACACTGGCCCCACCCACTCAGTCACAAGCGGTGTAACCTGATAATCCTCTTGTAATTCAAAGTCATCCCGTCTAATCGCCATAGACAAGCCATTTTCGCCTAAATTAACCGCACCTCCCGCAGTTGAAAGCCGAACATCCACTTGCTGTTCACTATTAAAAGCCGACAACCTAGGCATTAACCAACGCATGGTTAGGGTTGGCTCACAGCTCACATCAAGATGATTCGTACCTAATTTAGACAAGGCACTCATTCCCTCATTTAAAGCGCCAAAAGCCCGAGTGGTATACTGCTTGAGTAATTCCCCTTCTACCGTTAAGAACACATGGCGGCCTTCACGGTAAAACAAAGGTTGCGCCAGATAGCTCTCTAATTGTTTTATCTGCTTACTGACAGCCCCATGGGTAATATTTAGCTTTATAGCTGCGTCACTGTAACTCTTAGATGAGGCGGCAATATGAAAAACGTGAAAGGCTTTTAAATGTCTCATTTGTGAATTTTTCTCACACTTATAAAGATAATAATTCGATTATAGTCAGCCACTCCAAGCGCTACAATGGCCGCTATCATGTTACAACAAAAATCATAAATTCGTGAAAGGTCATTGTTTATGGAAATACTCAGTCTTGCCCTCTTAGGTATCTTAATCGTTATCAGTCCAGGGGCTGATTTTGTACTGGTACTTAAAAACAGTCTCAATCAAGGTCGTAAAGCTGGCATTTATACCGCTCTGGGAATTAGCATGGCTATCTGTATCCATATCGCCTATTCCATGCTAGGTATCAGTTACATTATCTCACAGTATCAGTGGTTATATGATGTCATTCGTTACGCAGGTTCAGGCTATTTAATCTATTTAGGTCTGAAGGGATTAATGAGTTCAACAGCCCAAATTGATTCTTTAGAAGCCAGCAAAGAAACCATTAAGGCCAGTAAATACTTTTCCCAAGGTTTTTTATGTAATGCGTTAAACCCTAAAACAATGCTGTTCTTCTTGAGCATCTTTAGTCAGGTCATCCAGCCTGAGCAAACAGATCAGTCATTGGCTCTAATTTACGGCATATATATGATATTGCTTCATGGAATATGGTTTAGTTTGGTTGCATTGCTGTTTACAGCGAAGGGGTTACAGGCACGATTAATCTCAATGAAAAAGCCGCTTAATCAAGCATGTGGTGCAGGTTTGTTAGGATTTGGCGCTCTTTTAGCCTTAAAACCCTAGTCTCATTAAGTCGTAGCGCTATAGATGAGAGGAAGGGAATAGCAACTAAGTGAGGTAAAAAAGAGTCTAGCAAAAAGGGAGTAGTTAGGCTCTTATATCTATAATAGTACCGAGTGTTTCATCACTGGCTTCTAATGCTTTAGCAGACGCTTCAAACTGACGTCTTGCTTCTTGCTCTTTGATAAGTGATTGATTTAGATCTTGTGTCGCTTGTATTGGACGCTCAGTATCCGGACTTTTTGCACTTGAAGCCGCCACATCACGTGCCGCATTCGACATCTGTTTTTCTGCTTTTTCTATCCCCACCAAACTTGTTTGGTAAGCACTAATGGGTCTATCAACTTGCATATAAACCTCCTCGACAACTCCCTATAAGGAGCTCAGATCTGTTGTTTATTGGAACAGATGAACTCGTTTCTAGCAAGCAAAGCTGAAAAGTGTTTTTTTGTTTGTGGATGTTAGCCAGCTTAAAATAAGCAACTACACTTAAATATTAGTCAACAAGTTCCCTTTTATACATGCTCAATGGACTGATATATGAAAAAACCCGATACTCCTGCCACAGAAGAAGCCAGACTTAATACTCTTCGGGCGTTAAACATTCTAGATACCTTACCAGAAGAGCGATTTGATAGGGTGACAAGGATGGCCAAAAGGCTATTTCATGTGCCCATTGCCTTAGTCAGTTTAGTTGACGAAAATCGCCAATGGTTCAAATCCAATGACGGTTTAACCGTGACAGAAACACCACGTGATATATCCTTCTGTGGCCATGCCATACTCGGTGAGAGTACCTTTTATATTAATGATACCCTTGAAGACGAACGCTTTTGTGACAACCCTCTCGTGACTGGAGAACCCAATATTCGTTTTTATGCAGGCCATCCACTCACCGCCGCAAACGGCGAAAAAATTGGCACCTTATGCATTATTGATAGAGAGCCAAAAAAGCTCAATTCAGATGATTTTACCGCCCTTTCAGACCTCGCCCATACGGTAGAGCAAGAGCTTTGTGCCATTCAACTTTCCACTATGGATGAATTAACAAACTTATCAAACCGTCGCGGTTTTACTCTGGTTGCTAATCACTATCTAAACTTTAATAAAAAGCAAAACACACCAACCACCCTGGTTTATTTTGACTTAAACCGTTTTAAAGAAATTAATGATAAATTCGGGCACAGTGAGGGCGACAATGCACTGCAACTCTTTGCCAGTGTGATGAAATCGAGCTTTAGAAGCTTTGATCTGCTAGCCCGCATAGGGGGCGATGAATTTGTAGCCTTATTTTTCAACTCAGATCTAAAAATTGCAGATGATATGATCAAACGTCTTTCTGTCAATTTACAAAAGGTACATTCATCACTAGAGCTAGAATATCAGGTGGGATTTTCGTACGGGTTAGTTGAGTGTAACAGCCTAATGCTAAGCTCAATTGAAAGTTATATCCAACAAGCTGATAACAAGATGTATGAAAACAAAATGTTTGAAAAAAAACAGATGTCTTCAAATAACACAGATTAGGGTGCTCAACCCTAATCACATGGCATCACACAAATTCGGCGTTGTGACATAGAGCAGCCATAGTCTTATGCAATAAACTATGGCGCCAAGCCACTTTACTTTGATCTTTATCGTAACCACCGCCAATCACACTGGCTAGAGGAATATTTCGTTTCAGGCATTCCCCAATCAGATAGTGATCTCTTTGCACAATCCCCTCATCAGTTAAATTCAAATAGCCTAATCTATCCTCTTTATGAACATCGACTCCCGCATCATAAAAAACAAAGTCAGGGCTTATTTCATCTAATAACGCAGGTAAATCACGCTCTAAAATCATCAAATAGCCAGCATCATCACAGCCTTTAGGAATTTGTATATTAATCCCCGCGGCTTGCTTTATTGCAGGATAGTTTTCTTCACAGTGCCAAGACACAGTCTCAATTTGATCATATGAAGCACACATAGATGCCGTCCCATCCCCCTGGTGTACATCACAGTCTAAAACCAGTACTTTTTTTGCCTTACCACTTTCAATCAAATGAATCGCAGCGACCGCTTGATCATTAAAAATACAAAAGCCAGTTCCATAGTCCTTATGCGCATGATGAGTACCACCAGCAAGGTGGGCTGCCATACCATATTTAAGTGCTAAATCCGCCGTTAATAAGGTGCCCGAAACAGCCCTCAAGGTACGCTCCACCAGCCAATCAGACCAAGGTAGACCAATCTCACGCATGGCTTTATCATTCATTTCCCCACGCACAAAAGCCTGCACATAATCAGCAGCATGTGCCCGCATCAAGGTGGTTAATGATAAAGGAGAAGGAACAAATAAATTTTGCTCTGTCAGTACACCTGAACGCCTCAGCTCCTCTTCTAACAGGGCAAACTTTTGCATAGGAAAGCGATGACCAGCAGGAAAAGGAATCGAATAATGCGGGTGGTAAACAAGGGGTAAAAAGGACATGGATTATCTTATTCTTCTTTCATTCAGAACATTTTCAAATACAGGCCTAGCATCTAGGATGCTGAAGACCTGTTTCAATTACTGTTTGGATACTCATTTTGATAACAAGGTCATGAGTTCGTTTTAGCTGCCTCATTTAAAGACTCATCATCACTCACATCGGATTGTAAAACAGCGGCCAGCGCATCATAGTTTTCTTGGGCTTGAGAGCGATATTTTTTCTCATCTTCATGGAAACTTCCCATCGCCAATACATTATGTTCATCATGTTCTTTAAATAAAGAAGCCGCATTCTTGGCTTCTTGTGCAGAAAGGCCTAAGCTCTCTAACGCCTGCTCACCCAAGTTAAGAGCAGAATGAAAGGTCTCTCTGACAATTTTATCAGCCCCAGCCATTTTTAAATCATGAACTTCGATACGTCCAATCGCCCTCACAAAAATCTTAAGGTGAGGGTAATGTTTACGAGCATGACTGACAATTTCCATCGCCTTTTCATGCTCGTCAACGGCCACCACCAACAGCTTAGCGGTGTCTGCACCCGCAGAATGCAATAAATCACCTCTGGATGCATCACCATAAAAGACCTTAGTACCAAAGGAGCGTAACAATTCAACCTGTCCAGCATCATGCTCCAAGACAGTAACCTGATAGCCTTTCATTGATAACAGCCTAGCGACTATCTGACCAAATCGCCCCATACCCGCTAAAATAACAGGGGTATCACCATCATCAATTTCATCCGCTTCCTGTGCCTTACAGCCTTTTTTCACGAACAAAGGTTCAATCACCTTGTCATGTAGAATCATCAGAATTGGGGTAGCAGCCATTGACAATGCAACGACCACGACCAAAGGGTCAATAATATCGCTGCTTAAAATTGCGTGCTGGCCCGCAAACGAAAACAACACGAAACAAAATTCACCGGCTTGAGACAGGGCAAAGGTAAAGTACCAACCGCTACCGCCTTTCAGTTTAAAAATCCGAGACAGAACGAAAAGCACTAATACCTTACAACTCATTAGTAATAGAACCAGCGCCCCTATTTTTAACGGCTCAGCGACTAAAATGGAGAAGTTAATGCTGGCGCCGACCGAGATAAAGAACAAACCCAAAAATAGTCCTTTAAAGGGGGCTATTTCGGCTTCTAGTTCATGGCGATATTCACTTTCTGCCAAAACAACACCGGCGATAAAGGTTCCTAGTGCCGCTGAAACACCGATACTGTCCATTAACAAGGCAATGCCAATAACTAAAAATAGAGCCGTTGCGGTGAAAATCTCCCGCATTTTTGTCTCTGCAATAATGCGGAACAAGGGCCTTAATAGGTATTTTCCCGCTAGGATAATGGCCCCAATGACAGCAAACAATTGTGCTGCATGTTCCCAACCCGTTAGTTGGTTTGAATAATCAAATACATCAGGAGGTGTTAATGCTAACAAAGGCATAAAAGCCAACATGGGAATGACCGCAATATCTTGAAACAGCAATACGGCAAAGGAAGACTGACCCAGTTGAGATTTCATCAGACCATTTTCATTTAACAACTGTAATACAATGGCGGTGGAAGAAAGCGATAAAATCATGCCGATCACGAGAGCCGTTTGCCAAGGTAAAGAAAAGGCCATAGCAACTAAGGTCATTAAACCTGCGCTCAACACGACTTGGGCTCCCCCTAGCCCAACAATCAATACCCTAAGTCGCCACAGGATGGCAGGCTGTAATTCCAACCCCACAAGAAAGAGCATCATCACCACACCGAATTCGGCAAAGTGCATCACATCATTAACATCATCTGCCACTATTCCCAAAACATAGGGACCTATGATGGCACCCGCAATTAAATAACCTAATACCGAACCTAAGCCCAAGCGTTTAGCAATAGGGACAGTCACGACAGCTGCCCCTAAGAAGACAAATGCCTGCTCCATTAAACCACCTGCCATGCGTACCGCCTTTAGTCTTGAAAATTTGAGGTTAAAATCTAATTAGTAGATCTTATATCAGAAAAGCCACTCTATAAAAACAAGGGAAGATTGACCAGCTAAGAGTCGGAAACTTTCTATTTCCAAACACCCTTTAATCTTCATGACTCATAACATATGCATAAAACACCCGCTTTCTACTAAGCAGATTCTGCATACTCTTTCGATATTAATCGATAAAAACCGTTAATTATCCGTTAACAATCACGCTATATGCTTATCGCGCATTAGAAACAGCCTATAAAACAAAGTGATAGCCAGATAAATCAGGTATAAACCAATACTATTATGACTAATTTTATAGCTTAAAAAGAAAAGTAGAACAAAAAAGTATCTATATTGGATATTTATGTATTAGAGAGTCAATTTTTACTCATCTATAGTTAATCTCACTTGGTAAACAAACACCAAGATTAGGAAAACTATAAAAACAAAACACTCCAATCAGGGATAAACCTATGAAGACCCTATCTAAAAAAGTACTTGCTGGCGCAGTAACTCTAGCCACTGCAATGACGACCGCAAACCTTTATGCTCAAACAGAAATCACTGTGGCAACTGTAAATAATGGTCACATGATTGCAATGCAAAAACTCACTCCGGTATTTGAAGAGGCTCACCCTGATATTAAAGTGAAATGGGTAACCCTTGAAGAAGGTGTTCTTCGCCAAAACGTCACCCAAGATATCGCCAACAAGAGTGGCCTTTACGATGTCATGACCATAGGTATGTACGAAGCGCCTATTTGGGGTCAACGTAACTGGCTACAACCGATTGATACCAGTGGTAACTACGATGTTGAAGACATACTTCCTTCTATCCGTGGCGGGCTTTCTTATAACAATACCCTTTATGCAGCGCCATTCTATGGTGAAAGCTCCATGGTCATGTACCGTAAAGATCTTGTGAAAGCGGCAGGAATGGAAATTAACGACAGAGACAGCTGGGACCACATTCGAGATGTCGCTGCTGCCGTTCACAACCCAGACCAAGGTGTTTATGGCATGTGCCTACGCGGTAAAGCAGGTTGGGGTGACAATATGGCTTTCATGTCTACCATGGCGAACTCTTTTGGCGCACGCTGGTTTGATGAAGACTGGAAACCACAACTGGAAACAGCAGAGTGGAAAAGCGCGGTTAATTTCTACGTTGATCTCTTAAACAAATATGGCCCTCCAGGTGCCAGCAGCAACAGTTTTAATGAAAACCTAGCGTTATTTAACCAGGGAAAATGTGGAATGTGGATAGATGCCACGATAGCGGCCTCTTTTGTCACAGATCCTTCTCAAAGTACCGTGGCAGATAAAGTTGGCTTTGCTCAATCCCCTATTAAAGCGACCGATAAAGGTGCTAACTGGCTTTGGGCTTGGTCTTTAGCCATTCCTGCTGCAACTAAAAATGCGGATGCGGCACAAACCTTCATCCGTTGGGCAACATCTAAAGAGTACATTCAACTAGTGGGTGAAACTAACGGTTGGGCATCAGTACCAACAGGTACTCGTACCAGTACTTATGAAAACCCTAAATTCCTTAACGCTGCAGTATTTGCTGAAGCAGAATTAAAAGCGATTAATTCAGCTAACCCGGCTGACAGTACGTTAAAACCGTCGCCTTATGTGGGTGTTCAATTTGCGGCAATTCCTGAGTTCCAAGCCATTGGAACGACTACAGGGCAAATGGTTTCTGGTGCACTTGCAGGCAGTATGACTGTCGAGCAAGCACTTAAATCAGCAAATCACTCTGCCAACCGACAAATGCGTCAAGCAGGTTACTACTAACCATAAAAAAAGCAGGGAGCCTTTCTCCCTGCTTTTTTATTTTGCTTGTTTTAGTTCTACCCGTTAGCAGACGACTTTCAAATATATAATAAGAGACACACTCCATGAAGCGTTCAATAACTCGCTTATTAATGGCACCCTCTGTCATTCTCCTCTTAGTCTGGATGATAGTACCTCTGTCCATGACTATTTATTTTTCAACCATCCGTTTTAACCTGCTCTACCCAGGTCAAAATAATTTTGTGGGATGGATGAACTTTGAATTCTTTATGACAGATCCAGGCTTTCTGCCTGCGGTTTCAAACACCTTAATCCTCTTACTCTCTGTATTAATGATTACCGTGGTTCTTGGGGTCGCCTTATCAGCCTTAATCGACAAGCCCTTTTTTGGACAAGGCATGGTCAGGGTCTTACTTATTTCACCTTTTTTCATCATGCCAACGGTTAATGCCCTTATTTGGAAAAATATGATGATGAACCCTGTCTACGGGGTATTTGCCTGGATCTCTCAGTCCTTAGGCTTAGAACCGATAGATTGGCTTTCAGACTTTCCCCTTATGTCTGTCATTATCATGGTGAGTTGGCAGTGGTTACCCTTTGCGATTCTGGTTTTTGTTACTGCTCTTCAGTCTCAAGACACAGAGCAAAAAGAAGCGGCTCAAATGGATGGCGCTACAGGCTGGCATATATTTCGTTACCTAACCATCCCTCATCTATCTCGCCCTATTGCCGTCGTTGTCATGATAGAAACCATTTTCTTACTCGCCGTTTTTGCCGAAATTTTTGTCTCTACCGGCGGTGGCCCAGGTTACGACAGTACCAATCTGGCCTACTTAATATATAACCAAGCATTGCTTCAATATGACGTGGGTGTGGCTTCCGCAGGTGGATTATTTGCCGTACTTCTCGCCAACATTGTGGCTTTCTTTCTAATTCGTGCCGTCGGCAAGAACTTAACGGTGTAAATGATTATGATGAATCTAAATCAGCAACGTAAATTTAAAACCTTTGTAACAGGCTCTTTTGCTTGGCTAATCGCCCTGTTGCTTTTTTTCCCTATTTTTTGGATGTTTATCACCTCCTTTAAAACGGAGTTACAGGCAATCTCCATACCGCCGTCATTATTCTTTGAACCGACTCTGGATAACTTTGCCATAGTGCAAGAGCGTAGTGACTACCTAAAGCACGCATTCAACTCAGTCGTAACCTCATTTGGTTCAACCTTCATCGCGCTTATTATTGGGGTTCCAGCAGCTTATGCCATGGCCTTTAATCCCACCCGTAAAACGAAAGACATCTTACTTTGGATGCTCTCTACCAAGATGCTACCCGCAGTAGGGGTATTAGTACCTATCTATATATTAAGCCGTGATTTCGGTCTTTTAGATTCGCGTACAGCTCTGGTAATCATTTTTACCCTGATGAACCTGCCCATTATTATTTGGATGCTATTTTCCTACTTTAAAGATCTACCAAAAGAAATTTTAGAAGCCGCTCGTATGGATGGCGCAACACCTTGGGATGAAATTGTTAAAGTCGTTTTACCGCTATCGATTGGAGGCATTTCGTCGACCGCTCTACTATCCATCATCCTTTGTTGGAACGAAGCATTTTGGTCACTCAACTTAACCGCCTCAGAAGCTGCGCCATTAACCGCCATGATTGCATCCTATTCAAGCCCTGAAGGTTTGTTCTGGGCCAAGCTATCTGCAGCTTCTACCCTTGCCTGCGCTCCGATCGTTGTTTTCGGTTGGTTCTGTCAAAAACAACTTGTCCAAGGCCTTACTTTTGGCGCCGTAAAATAATTATTAGGATTTTATATCATGAGTTATCTATCTATTAACGAATTACAAAAACATTATGACAGCTACCATGCATTACGCGGCATCAACCTTTCTATTACCGAAGGCGAGTTTGTTGTCTTTGTTGGGCCATCAGGCTGTGGTAAGTCCACCCTACTTAGAACCATTGCAGGCTTGGAATCAAGTTCGGGCGGTACGATTACGTTAGACAATAGAGATATTACTGAGCTTGCTTCCTCTAAACGTGATCTGGCTATGGTATTTCAATCTTATGCCTTGTACCCCCATATGACAGTGGCCGATAACCTGTCTTTTGCCCTGAGATTAGCCAAGGTACCTGATAGTGAGATTGCGGAAAAAGTCCGCAGTGTGTCCACCTCATTACAACTAGACCCCTTACTCGAGCGTAAACCGAAAGAGTTGTCCGGCGGCCAACGTCAACGTGTTGCCATTGGTCGTGCGATTGTACGTCAACCTAAAGTCTTTTTGTTTGATGAACCCTTATCTAACCTAGATGCCGCATTACGAGTACAAATGCGCTTAGAGCTGGCTCGCCTGCATAAAAAGTTAGGCACCACCATGATTTATGTTACCCATGATCAGGTTGAGGCCATGACGCTAGCGGATAGAGTTGTCATCTTAAATGCAGGCCAAATTGAACAGGTTGGTACCCCATTAGAACTTTATCGTAAACCCAATAGTCGTTTTGTTGCTGAGTTCATCGGCACACCCAAAATGAACCTACTGCAAGTAAATGACATAATACGTAAAGACGCTGAGCTCATTTTGGACATAGGCATGGGAGAGGTTAACTTCCCTACAAATCGTATCAATGGCCCAGTGCCCAGCTCTATTATTTTGGGTATTCGCCCTGAACATATGACACTGGTAGAAAGTGATGGTGACATAAAAGGCCGAGTGGAGTTGGTAGAGCATTTGGGATCAGAAGCTTATGCCCATATCCAACTAGAAAGCCAGCAGACAATCATTATTAAAGCCGCTGCCAGAAGTAATATTCAAGACGGTCAACTGGTACAAATGAACATTGATCTTGATGAGGTCATCCTCTTTAACGAAAGTGACCGCGTTATATCAAAGCTCGTTGAGGAAGTTGAACATGTCTAACTTCCTTAAAGCCAGAAAAAGTGCGGAACAACTTATCACCCAAGAATACGATAAGAGCACAATCACACCAGGTGTTATGCACCTAGGTGTGGGTGCTTTTCATCGTGCTCACCAAGCAGTCTATTTTGATCGAGTTTTAGCATTCAACGAAGGCCAAAACTGGGGCATTATTGGGGTAAACATACGTCCCCAAGATAGCCAAGGCTTTGCACAACTTTCTGCTCAAAGTGGCGAATATATTCTTAAAACCATGTCCTCTAAGGGCACAACAGATTACCAGCACATTCGCTCTATCAGCCAACTTATTGATGGTGCTATTGAGCCTAAAACGGTTGATCAATTGATGGCCGATGAGCAAATACAACTCATCACCACCACAGTAACAGAAGGGGGATATTACCTAGATGAGAATCAAAAATTAATGCTTGATCACTCATCAATCAAAGGGGATATCGAAGGCGCTAGAAACACTCTTTATGCTTTTTTATATGAAGGGCTAAAAAAACGCAGTGAGACCTCTCACGCAAAAATCACCTTATTATGCTGTGACAATTTACGCCATAACGGCAAGTTACTCAAAACCGGATTATTACAGTTTCTAGAGGCTAAAGGTGACTATGCCCTTCTTTCGTGGGTATTGAACAATGCTTCTTTCCCCTCTTCCATGGTGGATAGAATCACCCCTAAACCTAGTCAGACTCACCTTGATGATGTGCAAACTCGATTTGAGTTAGATGATCAAATGACTGTGATGGCTGAAGATTTTATTCAGTGGGTGGTAGAAGATGACTTTGCAGGCGAAAAGCCGCCGCTAGACTTGGTCGGAGTAGAGTTCACTAACGATGTCACACCCTATGAAGAGGCCAAAATCCGCATACTTAACGCAGGCCATACTTGTGTCGCCTATCAAGCAGCACTTAAAACTTTAACCTATTTTGACCAAGCTATGGAGGATGTGGAGCTAAGCCAATTCTTTACTGATTTTATTCAAAAAGAAGCGATTCCTGCCCTTGGAGAATCTGTGGTGGACTTAAGCTCATATGCCAACATCATAGCGACACGTTTTAGCAATGCCAATATTGGCGATACGGTAGAACGTATTTGTACCGATGGTTACGCTAAGTTTCCTATTTTTGTTTACCCGACCCTTGAAGGTATTTACAAATTAGGTGGCATCCCCAATACAACACTTGCAGCCATTGCTAGCTGGTTTGTCTTTATTCAGAAAATTGATCAAGGCACGTTAGATATTAATTACCACGAGCCTAATAAAGTTAAATTAACCCCTTTTAGCCATGATGATAAAGGTATTAATGCTTTTGTTACCGATACCTACCTTTGGAAAAACCTGCCACAGCGTTACCCAGAGTTTGTCACTCATTTAAAAGCAGCAATCCATCAAGCAGCACTCAAACATATTAAATAAGCATGCGAACATTTTAAAGGAAGATAGATATGACATTAAATAATCAGAACCTAAGCAATAAGGTCGCTTTGGTCACGGGTTCCGCTGGCGGCATAGGACTTGCCATAGCACAAACCTACTTGGTTAACGGAGCCAAGGTCATACTGACAGACTATGCACAAGAAACACCAGAAGCCCTACTCGGACTGTTAGCCGATTATCCCCATCACGCTTTTTATATTGGCTGTGATATTTGTGATAACGCCGGAGTAGATAACCTCATAAACCATACCATTGAATGTTTTGGGCGCATCGATATTCTGGTTAATAATGCCGCCGTATTTGATCTTGCTCCCATTCTAGAGTCTGATGAAGAAAGCTTTGACCGCCTCTTTAATATCAATGTAAAAGCCTTCTTTTTCACCATGCAAAAGGTGGCAAAAAAGATGGTCGAGATGGGTATTCAAGGCCGTATTATTAATATGGCCTCCCAGGCTGGTCGTCGCGGTGAAGCCTTAGTATCCCATTATTGCGCCACTAAAGCGGCGGTTATTAGTTACACCCAATCCGCTGCGCTGGGCTTGGCTGAGCACCAGATCAAGGTTAATGCAATTTCTCCTGGTGTCATAGATACACCCATGTGGAAACACGTGGATAGCCTCTTTGCAAAAGAAGAGAACCTCGCCTTAGGTGAAAAGAAAATTGCGGTTGGTAAAGCCGTGCCTCTAGGTTATATGGGACAAGCTGCTGATGTTGCCTCGTTAGCATTATTTTTAGCCTCCGAAGGGGCTAACTACATCACAGCGCAAACTTACAATGTCGATGGCGGCAATGTAATGAGTTGATCTCTAATTAACAGGAAATTTTAGACTTTTTAAGGTCTAATAGGAAAGTATGATGTCTATTAAACTCCGTAATACACCTGAGCTCGAGCTCATTGATGAAAATGTTGAAACCATACGTTATTTAGAACATGGGTTTCCCAGTGATTTAATTCGTTGGCACGCCCATGATGACTATGAATTACATTTCATTGTTGCCACTACTGGCAAGGTATTTATTGGTGATTACATAGGCTCATACTCGCCTGGTCAACTTATTTTAACCGGCCCAAGGCTCCCGCATAATTGGGTATGCCAAATTGGACAAGATCCCGTCGAAGTACGTGATATGGTCATACGCTTCGACCACGAATCCTTCTCCCTTGGTTTAAAGATAATCCCTGAATTGGGAGAAATACTCCCTATGCTGACCAGAGCAAAATCTGGCATAGAATTTTTGAACCTAGACCCAGATTACCTTAGACAAACCTTCCAAGAAGTCCGTGATAGCCAAGGTTTACAACGCATCATCGCCGCTTTGCCTCTACTCAGTAAATTGGCCAGCAGTCATAATTACCGCCTGCTTTCTACAGTGCAGATTGACTTAAAATCCAGTGAAACCTTGCAACGAAAAATTAATACCGTGGTCGATTATGTGTCTAAAAACTATAATCAGGATATTTGTTTATCGGACGCTTCCAGTTTAATTGGCATGTCAGATAGCCACTTTTCTCGATTTTTTAAAAAGGCCACAGGCAATCGATTCATTGAGTTTGTTAACCGTGTCCGTATCAGTCGTGCTTGCAGTTTACTCAGTGAAACAGACCAACAAATTGCCAATATTTGTTTTGAGGTAGGCTTTAACAGTGTCGCCAATTTCAATCGCCGTTTTCATGAATTAAAAGGGGTCACTCCACGTGATTTTCGCGCCCAAAGCAGCAATCATGATGAGGCGATTCCCTATTAGAAAAAAGGGAATCCATTCCCTTTTTGATAACACCCTTGTGATTAAACTAACTCAGATAAGTCCTGACCAAGGCTCTTTGTTGACTCATAACACGCCTGATATAACGCATACTTCTTCTTATAATAACCTTGTAATTCATGCTCAGGATAATGGCTTGCCAATACCTCTGGCATAGGACAAGCCGTCTTAATTAGATGTTCAACCTCAGTATTTGATTGCTGTTTATTCACCCCAATTAAAGCCAACCTTGCAGCGCCAAGACCTGGCCCTACGTCACCACCATCACGATAAATAAGCCGCTTATTTAAGACATTTGCCAAAATCTGACGCCATAACTCAGAACGTGCACCGCCCCCAATTAAAGATAGCTCGGTTGCCGCACTGCCAGCACTGGACAAGGCGTTCTGACAATCTAAAAGAGAGAATGCCACACCTTCTAAAACAGCAAGCGTCATCTCTTCAAGAGTCGTGTCGTTATTAAGGCCAACAAACTGCCCAGTGGCTTGTGCATCATTGTGAGGTGTACGCTCACCATTTAAATAGGGTAAAAAAATCACGCGAGTGCGTAGCACGCCTTTTAAAGCATAATGATCTGATAGCTGATTCAATAAATCAGGAACCGATTTATCCACCAGCTTAGCCAGCCAAGCTAACGAATTAGCCGCACTTAAGGTGACACCCATTTGATGCCAGCGATTAGGTAAAGCGTGACAAAAAGCATGCACTGTATTTTCTGGGTTTGCCCTATGGCGATCACTGACAGTGAAGTAAACACCTGACGTTCCCAGTGACAACAAGCCCTGACCCGAATTAATGACCCCCATACCGACTGCACCTGCCGCATTATCTCCCGCACCCGCCACCACAGGGACTTGAGGTAAGTTAAGCTCAAGTGCAACCTCAACAGACAAGTTACCAATCAGGTCACAGGCTTCATGGACTGATGGCATGTTTTGTTGGCTTAGATCACACGCCTTAAGTAAAACATCATCCCATTGGCGGGTTTCTGGGTTTAACCATAAAGTACCAGCGGCATCAGAGCAATCTGTTGTCATCAAACCGGTTAAACGGTAATTCAAGTAATCCTTAGGCAAGAGTACGGATTGAACTTGACGGTAGGTTTCAGGCTCATTATTTTGTAACCAAAGCACTTTAGGCGCAGTAAAACCCGGCATTGCCAGATTACCAGAGCGGCTTAGTAATTCAGGGCAAACCTTCATAAGTTGCTCGCATTCTTGAAAACTTCGACCATCATTCCAGAGAATACACGGCCTGAGCACCTTGCCTTTGGCATCTAAGAAAGTCGCACCATGCATTTGGCCCGATAATCCGATACCCTGCAATTGATTTAAACTAAGCCCTTTGTCAGCTAAGCACAGGTGCAGTTTAGCCACGACAGATTTTACTGCTTGCCACCAAGATAAAGGGTCTTGCTCTGACCATAACGGAAAAGGAGAATCAACATTAAGGGTCACAGAACTGACTGCGATGATATGATTCTCATCATCAATCACCACCCCTTTTAACCCAGATGTACCAAGGTCTAATCCTAAAAACATGCTTACCTTCACCTCTATTAGTTACATAACTAAGACAGTGTTCAAACAAACGAACATAGAGTCAATCAAATCAATTAAAGCTGACAGATGCGTATTAGAATTTGCTAAAAAGGGTTAGGTATCACCAATAATGATGCGCTTAATCGATTGGATGCTCAGTCTGATGATCCGTCGGTTGTGGGGTTATCGACTGTACGTTAACCCCTTTAGGAGATTCAAAGCGATGCCAAATCCCTTGGGGAACCTTCATACGTTCTCCCGCTTTTAGTTTATTAGAAATTTCATCGTTATTAATCAGTAATATCAGGCTTATTGCAGGTTAATAATCATCACTTTGTTATTCGTATGCTAAGGTCCATTTAGTGATGATTAGTAACCCCTATGAGTATCTCATTTTAGAATAAATCAGACAAAAAAAACCCGCATCTCGATGAGTGCGGGTGAGTAAAGTATGTGTCTTTGGGGCTTAATGAAAAGAGCAATAATTCATGCAACTCATCATCTTAAGCTTAAACGGCTTTTAGACTGGCTTTAATTTCAAGCAAGGCTTTTGTCGCAATCGGGTTAATGTCTTCAGCAAAAGTATCCATATTTGCGCATATTTTCTGACGCATAGGTAACGCCCAAAATGCCGTAATATGGGTCACTACTTTTTTGACACAGTCTTCTTCTGTTGACCCGATTCCAATGTTTGAGGCAATTTGGTTCGCCATTTTAATGAGATGGCTTAATTCATTTTCGCTCATTTTAAATCCTCTCGTTCAGGGTGTGACAATTAAGCCACAACCGCTTGAACATAAACTAGTTGTCGTTGTGGTCTGACAAAGCCGACCAAATTCATATTCGCACTTGTTGCTAATTCTATTGCCATCTTGGTTGGTGCTGACACAGCGACCAAGGTATTAAAACCACATTTAGCGGCCTTAGAGACCATTTCAAAACTGGCTCGACTTGATACTAGAATAAAGCTATCTGCTGGTACCTCTGCTTTATCCGCGTTAATCGCCCCCAGTAATTTGTCCAAGGCGTTGTGCCGTCCGACATCTTCTCTTAGGCAGACTAAATTAGCTTGCGCATCAAACAGGGCCGCTGCATGTACCGCGCCACATTGGGCTTGAATAAGCTGGGCTGATTTTAATTTGCCCGCTGCATCATCAACCACTTGATAACTCGGTAGCGTTACACCCGCTCGACTGACGACTTCGGGTTGCACTGCATCTAAAGACTCAAGCCCACAAATGCCACAACCTGTACGACCACTTAATTGTCTGCGCCTTTGTTTTAAATTAGCAAAGGCTTCAGACGCAATTTCCATTCGTACTTCAATGCCCTGGTTTGATTCCACCAGTTCTAATGAACGCAGCTGTTTGAGCGAGGTTAAAATACCTTCTGTCAAACTAAAACCAATGGCAAAGTCAGTTAAGTCTTGTGGTGTTAACATCATTACTGCATGGCTAATGCCGTTATACACCAGTGCCACTGCCACTTCTTCGGCAATTAAGTCCGCTTTAGTTAGATCCCCCTGTGGGCCACGTTCCAACACTAGGTGTTTATTCGTTGCTTTGACCTCAAGGTTTTCATAGTCAGATTGACGTTTATCCAAACTTTTTCTCACTTTTTATGTTTATCTTCTAGATAGACATTAAGTATGAAGGACTTACCCTTAAGGAGTAAGCCCTTCATCGGCTTTTATTAAAAGCCGTTACTTATCTAAAAAGCCAAGCTGCTGTTCAGTGAACTCAGCAAACTGTGATTGCCATTCTGAGCTTGCTTCTTCGCCAATCAATTTATCAATTTGAACCGCGGTCACCTTGTATTCAGGGCAGTTTGTCGCCCAATCTGAATTGTCCGTGGTGATCACATTGGCACCCGTTTCTGGGTGATGGAAGGTGGTATAAACCACACCCGGCTGCATGCGATCAGAGACAAGCGCCCTGAGGTGAGTATCACCGGCACGACTTGCCAAGGAGACCATATCACCCGTGTTAATCCCTCTGTCTTCAGCATCTTGTGCATGAATTTCTAAGGTATCTTCACCGTGCCAAGAGGAATTCTCTGTACGACGAGTTTGTGCACCCACATTGTATTGCGACAGGATACGACCAGTCGTCAATAGTAGAGGGAAACGACGTGTCACCTTCTCTTCTGTTGGCACATATTCGGTTAATGCAAAGAAGCCTTTACCGCGTACAAATTCTTCCACGTGCATGATAGGCGTACCATCTGGTGTCTCATCATTACATGGCCATTGTAGCGAACCTTCTTCATCCAAACGCTCATAGGTCACGTTAGAGAAAGTCGGTGTTAGGGCCGCAATTTCCGCCATAATTTGTGATGGATGCTCATAATGCATTTCATACCCTAGGGCTTTAGAAAGGCCTAAGGTCACCTGCCAATCTTCAAGACCCGGCATAGGTGGCATGACTTTACGCACAGGTGAAATACGACGCTCTGCATTGGTAAAGGTACCGTTCTTCTCAAGGAAGCTGGTTCCCGGTAAGAAGACATGGGCAAATTTCGCTGTCTCATTCAAGAAGATATCTTGCACGATCAAGCATTCCATATTACGCAATGCAGCTTCTACGTGTTTTGTATTTGGATCGGATTGAGCAATATCTTCACCTTGTACATAAAGGCCTTTATAAGTCCCTTCAACAGCGGCATCAAGCATGTTGGTAATACGATAACCCGGTTCTGGATCCAGTTTTACTTTCCATGCATCTTCGAATAAATCACGAACCGCTTGGCCAGAAATATGACGATAGCCTGGAAGTTCATGGGGGAAAGACCCCATATCACATGAACCCTGTACATTATTTTGACCACGAAGCGGGTTAACACCCACACCGTCACGACCAATATTACCCGTTAGCATGGCAAGGTTAGCAATCCCCATTACGGTAGATGAACCTTGGCTGTGCTCGGTAACCCCTAAACCATAATAGATAGATCCATTTCCGCCCGTCGCATAAAGACGCGCAGCACCACGGATGTAAGCGGCTGGAATACCGGTAAACTGTTCTGTATTTTCAGGTGAGTGACGCTCGTCTGCAATGAAGTTTTTCCATTCATTGAAGGCATCAGTCTCACAACGTTCTGCAATAAAGTCAGCGGCTTCAAGCCCTTCATTGACAATGACATGGGCCATGGCATTAACAAACGCAACGTTAGTTCCTGGCATCAATTGCAAATGGTAATCTGCATTCACATGAGGGCCACTAACGAGGTCGATACTACGTGGATCAACAACGATTAATTTAGCACCTTCACGAATACGTTTTTTCATGCGTGAGCCAAACACTGGGTGAGCATCAGTTGGGTTAGCACCAATCACCATGATCACATCGGTTTTTTCAACCGAATCAAATGTCTGAGTACCCGCAGATTCACCTAAGGTGGTTTTTAGACCAAAACCCGTTGGCGAATGACAAACACGGGCACAGGTATCAACGTTGTTATTACCAAACGCAGCACGTACCAGTTTTTGAACTAGGTAGGTTTCTTCATTGGTACAACGAGAAGAGGTAATACCACCGACTGAGTTACGGCCATATTTCTCTTGGATACCATGAATACGCTTAGCCGCAAATTCGAAGGCTTCTTCGAACGAGACCTTGCGCCAAGGCTGATCAATCGAGTCACGAACCATAGGTGTAGTAATACGGTCAGTATGAGTCGCATAACCAAAAGCAAAACGGCCTTTCACACATGAATGTCCACGGTTGGCTTTGCCGCCTTTCCATGGGGTCATACGAATGACTTCGTCACCCTTCATGTCCGCTTTAAACGCACAACCAACACCACAATAAGCACAGGTGGTAATCACTGAATGCTCAGGTTGGCCCTTGTCGATAATAGCCGTTTCCATCAAGGTCGCTGTTGGGCAAGCTTGCACACAGGCACCACAGGAAACACAATCAGAATCCATAAAACTATTATCTTGACCGGGTGAGACTTTCGACTCAAAACCACGGGAAGAAATAGTTAATGCAAAGGTACCTTGGGTTTCTTCACAGGCACGCACACAACGGTTGCAGACAATACACTTGCTCGCATCGAAGGTGAAATACGGATTAGAGGTATCTTTTTTCTCATCCAGATGAGTATGGCTAGGAATGGCGCTTTGCCCGGTATAACGTACATTACGCAAACCCACAGCACCGGCCATATCTTGTAACTCACAGTCCCCATTGGCAGGGCAGGTCAAACAATCTAATGGGTGATCAGAGATATAAAGCTCCATCACATTGCGACGCAATTTACCTATCTTGTCATTTTGTGTTTTGACTTCCATGCCCGCTTCAGCAGGCGTCGTACAAGAGGCCGGAAAACCACGACGCCCTTCAATTTGCACCAAGCAAATACGACAAGAACCAAAGGCTTCTAATGAGTCAGTCGCACAAAGCTTAGGGATATTAATGCCCGCCATCGCGGCTGCATGCATAACCGACGTGCCTTCTGGTACACGTACTTCGTTGCCATCAATGTTCAGGCTAATTAGCTCAGCATCTGGAGTCGGATCAAAGGTCGCAGGTGGCGTACCATAATCAATCTCGGTATCAAGGTCAGTTCTTGGATCAAAAAAATGTAACATATTATTGGCCTGCCTCTTGATTCGATGAGGATGGAGATGCGCCCGCATCTTTTTGGAAATCTTCGCCAAAGTACTGAAGCGCACTTTGTACTGGGAATGGCGTCATACCACCCATAGCACATAAAGAGCCAGACACCATAGTGTCACACAGGTCTTCAAGTAACTCTAAATTGTCATCGCGGTTTTCGTCAGCACGAATACGGTCAATCACCTCAACCCCACGGGTCGAACCAATACGACAAGGTGTGCATTTACCACAGGATTCTTCCACACAGAATTCCATGGAGAAACGTGCTTGCTCAAGCATATCAACACTGTCATCAAAGGCCACTAAACCACCGTGACCTAAAACAGCACCTTCTGCCGCTAGGGCTTCATAATCCATTTCCAAATGCCATTGAGATTCAGGTAAATAAGCACCTAATGGACCACCGGATTGCACTGAACGCATCGGCTTGCCAGAACGTGTACCACCACCAAAATCAAATAACAGCTCTTTCATGGTAATACCAAAAGCGGTCTCAACAAGCCCTGGGTATTTAAGGTTACCCGCTAGTTGGAAAGGCATGGTGCCACGCGAGCGACCCATTCCGAATTCTTGATAAAACTTACCGCCCTTCGCCAAAATGATGGCAATGGTCGACAGGGATAATACGTTATTCACCACGGTCGGCTGACCAAACAAACCTTCAATCGCAGGCAGTGGCGGTTTAGGGCGAACCATACCGCGCTTGCCTTCTAGACTTTCCATTAAGGCCGTTTCTTCACCACAGATGTAAGCTTTGGCACCGATACGAACTTCTAGGTGGAAAGTTTTATCACTGCCTAAAATATTCTCGCCTAGGTAGCCATTTTGCTCAGCTACAGAAATAGCTTCATTAAGAATATCTTTCGCATGTGGGTATTCTTCGCGCAGATAGATATAACCTTGAGTCGCGTCAACGGCTAGGCCTGCTATTGTCATACCTTCAATAAGGGCAAACGGGTCCGCTTCCATTTGAAGACGGTCAGCAAAGGTGCCTGAGTCACCCTCATCCGCATTACAGATAATGTATTTCTGTGCTGCTGGGGTATTTAATACGGTTTGCCATTTGATCCCTGTTGGGAATGCCGCACCACCACGACCTCGAAGGCCTGACTCTTTTACTTCGTCTACCAGTGCCTGTGAGCTCATCTCTAATGCACGAACTAAACCGTCATAACCGTGAGTGCTTTTATAATCAGTCAAACTCACAGGGTCGATAATGCCAGCACGGGCAAAGGTCAAACGCTGTTGTTTTTTCAGGTAATCGATTTCTTCGGTTAGCCCCAAATACAAAGGATGCGCTTGGCGCTCGGCAGGAACCGCATTGTTAAGTAAACCAGCTTCAATCAAGCTAGGTAGATCTTTAGGTGCAACAGGACCATAAGCAACACGCCCTTCTGGCGTATCCACTTCGACCATAGGCTCTAACCAAAAAAGACCACGTGAGCCATTACGTACCAGATCAATAACCGTATCTTGCTCAGCAGCAAGCTGTATTAATTTTTTATTAACACGTTCTGCACCAACAGATAGGGCAGCAGAATCACGGGGAATATAAATTTTTACAATAGCCGTCATGATTATTTCACCTCCGTTGGATTAGCGCTGAAAGCTAATGGCACAGTGCGTAGCTCATCAACGATCTCATCAAACTGCTCTGCATCCATGCGTCCGTAGACTTCTTCACCAATACGAATCGCAGGAGAACAGGCGCAATTACCCAGGCAAAAAACAGGCTCTAGGGTAATTTCTTTATCAAGGGAAGTTTGATACCAGTCTAATCCTAGAGCGGCTTTTGCATGGGATTCAAGGTCACGACCACCAACAGACTGACACGATTCGGCGCGGCAGACTTCAATGATATGACGTCCACGTGGCTTGCTACTAAAATGATGGTAAAAACTTACCACCCCATGCACTTCAGCACGGGAAATATTTAATGCCTTACCTATGATAGGCAGCGACGAGTCAGGCACATAACCCAACTGCTTCTGCACTTCATGCAATATGGGTAAAAGTGGACCTGGGATATCTTTCAGTTCAACTAAAATATTAGCAACTACAGATTCTATCTCTGCTTGATTTGCTAAACCTTTCCCGTTTGATGTCAAAACCTGAGTATCTAGCTCAGCGCCTTGTCTGTTAGCGTCTGTCATAAACCTGCCTTTACTAAAGTAGCACTTATCGATAACCCCTACTCACAAGGTGAATAGTGTGACTGGCATCAATAAACGACTATAAATAGATTTTTATCATTCTTTTTATGATGTTTTTACTTTATCTTGCTCTGCCCGATCAAAATAAAGATATGTACTTTTGTGCATATATAGCATTAAATATAGGCTAAATATTCACATAAACTCACTTTAGCACCCAAAAGCGAGCAACCAAATATGATTTTTTATGCATATTAACATTATTCCCCGTTGGGACTTCGAAAATGACGCTGGCGAGCGCCTACATGAACACCTATTGCCCTTGTTGTATCAGATTAATAAACAAGGGAAATTAACCGCTGCCGCTAAAAATTGTAGCCTCTCTTATCGCCATGCATGGAACATTTTAGAGAAGAGTGAAGCCTTCTTTGGTAAGGCTTTAGTTATCAAAGAAAAGGGCCGAGGCGCGCAATTGACCCCTCTAGGCCAAAAGCTACTTTGGAGCAATCAGCGCATCGATGCCAGATTGCACCCAGAGATGGAAAGTTTTGCGACCGAGCTCAATGTGGAGTTACAAAGCCTACTCTCTAACCATGCGCCTGTGGTACGTATTTATGCCAGCCATGGTTATGCGGTCGCGCTTATGACTCAATATGTACGTGACTATCAAGTCGAAATTCATTACCACGCACCACAACATGCCTTGATTGCACTCAATGAAGGGCGTTGCAGAATTGCAGGTTTTCACCAACCTATCGGCCTAGAAGTGGATGTACAAAGGCGCCGCTACCAAGAGCTCTTAGATCCAAAACGTTTTGGTATTATTCGTTTTATTCGTCGCCAGCAAGGCCTTATGTATAAAGAAGAGCTTAAAGAAAAGCCTAAAGACCTGAATCAAGACCAAGCAGCAAACATTCAATTCAATGCGATTAATGACCTCAGGCAAGGGAACTATCGTTTTATCAATCGCCAGCAAGGTTCAGGCACCCGTGAACTGTTTGAGCAACTGCTCTTCAATGAAGGCATTTCCCCAAGGGATATTCCAGGCATTGAAAACCAAGAGCTGACTCACAGTGCGGTTGCCGCTTATATTGCCTCTGGCATGGCGGATGTGGGTTTTGGTGTTGAAGCCGCAGCCAAGCGTTTTGGGCTAGCCTTTACGCCCATTATTGAAGAGTATTATCTTTGGGCCTACCCTCTAGAAGCCGAACAAGATGAAGATATCCAAGCCTTTATCGCAACTTTGTCTAACCCTGAATACCAAGCTCAGATCAACCAATTACCCGGTTATCAATGTGAACAAAGTGGCACGACCTTAAGTACTAACTGGTTGTTTCGTTAAATCTAACAATAAAACGCTTCTGTCATCAGCATAAAGAAGAACAAGATTCACTTAAACGAATCTTGTTCTTTTTACTTCCTCGATTAATCCCATTATTTTAGCCTTTACTTAGCCGTCGCTTTATTCTAAAAAGAAGACTGATACAATAGTTTCCACTTTTTAAACACTGCAAAAAATAAGGCGCCTATGAAAAATTCAAAAGTGACTCAA
>Ga0209292_1000099_pt1 | contig 125132 bp, 116 predicted proteins | sample GOMGulsemesocosm_2_FD_184634 | JGI IMG/M metagenome (GOLD analysis project Ga0209292, IMG submission 184634) | Methane-oxidizing microbial communities from mesocosms in the Gulf of Mexico - GOM9C Gulf of Mexico (SPAdes) (version 2) | ecosystem: Environmental > Aquatic > Marine > Cold seeps... | reverse complement strand
AGCAGCTAAACTTATTTTTTAGTAGACGTTATTTGTTAAACCAAGTGTACAGTTTTACTAGATAATAATTCTATGTCATTTTAAAAAGCCTGCTTCTGCAGGCTTTTTTTTATCTTTATTCTTTCAAAGCAATTAATTCAACCACTAAGCTAGCACAGCATTAAAAAACTGATTACACTAAAGTTATACTTATAAAGCGGTGATATATACCAAATCCATTAACGTTGTTCCCACCCAAAGCTTGCCAGCGGTTTGAGAACAAATATAATTTTTTTGCGTATAGTTTTTCTCGGCTTTGTCTCCTGAGACGCTCTACCTTCTGCATCCGTGCAGTCGTATATGAAAGGAATTTTGTGCGGTTATCTAATCGCTGGAAAGCTCCACTAGGGCGAGTTTAAAAGGCTTGAGTTCTGCGTTATTGATCTTGATAAGGAAATAACCATTCTCTTCAATCAAAGTGTTGCCTCTAAGCCTTTTAGAGCACACAGAGTGAAAAGAAACTTAATGGAATTGGTATTAGATGTCAAAAAAAAGAAACTATAAAGACAGTAAAAATGCTTTAGTACTTACCGGAGGTGGAGCCCGTGCTGCTTATCAAGTCGGTGTGCTTTCTGCCATATCAAAGTTTGTACCAAGAAATCATGGCATCCCCTTTCCAATAATTTGTGGCACCTCGGCCGGTGCAATTAATACGACGGCATTAGCTTGTTACTCTTCATGTTTTCATTTGGGTGTAAAAAAATTAGAGTGGGTGTGGAAAAACATTAATACCAGTAGAATTTACCATAGTGATGGTATACGTGTTTTTTCTCATTTAGCCAAAGGCATGCTGGCAAGTTTCCAAGCTGATCATGCGAATAAAAGTGCCCGTAGTTTACTCAATAATGCGCCGCTTCGTGACATGTTAAATATGGTCGTAGACTTTAAACGTATCGACACCAATATTTTACGAGGATACTTGTCAGCCGTTTCCATTACAGCATCAAGTTATAGCAATGGCGACTCGATCAGTTTCTTTCAATCTGAAGAATCTATTTCACCTTGGGTTCGCGCTAAGCGTCGAGGTGAGCCTTGCCAAATCAATAGTGAACATTTAATGGCTTCTGCCGCGATCCCTTTAGTGTTTCCTTCAATAAAAATTCGTCAAGAGCATTATGGTGATGGTTCAATACACCAACTTTCACCATTAAGTCCTGCAATACATTTAGGGGGAGAAAATCTATTTATTGTCGGGGTTGAGCAACCTAAAGAACCTCTTCATAGTAAAGTGAATAATCCTCATCCTCCAACGGCAGCAACTGTAGCAGGTCATTTACTTGATACCATTTTTTCAGATACATTAAATAGTGATATTGAACGACTAGAGCGGATCAACGAAACCATAAAACTTATACCGCCAGAGGTGAGAAAAGAAAAGGATGGCTTAAAGCCAATCTCATCATTTTTAATTAACCCCAGTCATGACTTTAATGCAATGGCCGTTGACTATTTTTCAGATTTACCACTATCAATACGTTTATTATTACGTAGCGTTGGCATATCAAACGACTCAGAATCAAGTATTGTAAGTTACTTATTGTTTGAAAAAAATTATTGTCGCCAATTAATAAAATTGGGCTTTGAAGATACCATGGAACAAGAGACAGCCATTCGAAAATTTCTGTCCCTTGATTAAGATATAATTAACCGCCTTCTTGAATAAAACGTTCTGCTCGTTCAACGCGTCTAGGCTTGCCGCGTACAATCAAAGTATCTTGCGCCTGAAGAATAGTCGTCTCAACTGGCTGCTCTGTCTCAACATCATCACGACGTAGTGCAACAACGGTTACCCGTTTAGCGGATAAGTTTAATGATGCTATGGAGCAACCGTTAGCAAAAGAGTTTTCCGTTAGAATAATAGCATTGGCAAATTCAATTCGGTCCATTGCGTCAGGGCTCATGTCAGTATGCTCCCCTTGAAAAAATCCATGTAAATGACTGTAATGGTCTTTACGCTCTTTTTGTACACGCCGTATAATTCGAGAAAAAGGAACCCCTGTTAGCGATAACACTTGTGAAACAAGCATTAAGCTACCCTCTAAGCTTTCCGGTACGACTTGGTTAGCCCCTGCATCTTGTAATGCTTCAAGTTGGTCATCATTTCGAGTACGTACGAGAATTGGAACATCCGGAGACAATGACCTAACTTTTTGAATAACCTCAAGTGATTGCTTATCTTCGCCAAATGCGATCACCACAAGCTTAGCTTGCGATAAATGAGCAGCTTGTAACAATTCGGTTTGTCTTGATGAACCAAAAAGTACATTTTCTCCCGCTTCTCTAGCTTTAGAAGTTCGCAATGGGTCTATGTCTATAGCAACAAACTTAATAGATTCTTGTTTCAAAAAGCGACTAACGGTTTGTCCTATTCGGCCAAAGCCACATATAATCACATGGTCGTTTAACTCGGTTTGCTCAGGTAATTCAGTTAAATGATCTGTATCTATTGGTTTCTCATTGCTTAGTATCATTGACCAACGACGAGCATTGTCAATCATGTAGGGAGTAATCGCCATACTCAACACACCAGCGCCTAATAAAATTGAAGCGGTTTCAACAGGTAATAGTTCAACTTGGTTTGCTAAAGCGATAAGTACAAAACCAAACTCCCCCATCTGTGCGAGCATTAGGCCTGATGCCCAAGCATCCTTAGACGCTTCTCCTGCTCTTTGTGCTAAAAATGCTATAACAAGAATTTTCACCAACATGAAACTCACCATCACACCAATAATAATTAACGGCGACGAATAAACAATGCCAATATCTAGCTTCATGCCAACAGTTACAAAAAACAACCCAAGTAAAATATCACGATATGGTCGAATATCGGCTTCAAGTTGATGTTTATACTGACTCTCTCCTAGCATCATTCCGGCAAGAAAAGCGCCTAAAGCCATAGAAAGCCCAAACCATTGTGTTAAAGAAGAAGCAACTAAGGTCACTAACAAGGTAGTTAAAACAAACAACTCATCTGTTCTTACTTGCGCAACTAAATTAAATAACCGAGGTAATAGCCATTTGCCTGTAAAGAGTAAAACCGTAACAACAAAAACCCCTTTAACTAAAGCAATTAATAACTCAATGATCATCGAGCTATCAGACTCTTTCGCGAACATTGGAATAATAATTAATAAAGGAACAACCGCAACATCTTGAAAAAGTAAGATGGCAACAGACAACTGGCCTGACTTGCGTTTCATCGCCCCTGTTTCACTCAGTTGCCGAATAACAATAGCTGTGGAAGAAAGCGCTAAAATCCCTCCAATAATTAAAGAACTCGCAAATGTCTGACCGAACAATAATGCAATGACCATGAAAAAAACTAACGATATACCGACTTGTAAACTACCCACCGCTAATACCAAATGCCGCATAGCCATTAACTTAGGTAATGAAAACTCTAGGCCGAGGGTAAAAAGTAAGAAAACAATGCCTAATTCTGCAAAATGATCATAGTCAACTTGGTCTTGAGCAAAAGCAAAACCATGCTCTCCTACCAGCATTCCTGCAACTAAATACGCTAGAATTGCCGGTAAATGTAAACGACGAAATAACCAAACAATGAGTACAGCACTTGTTAAAATTGCTAAGAGTTCAAAATGACTTGCCACAAAAAATCCTTGTTATATAATTTTTCTAACGGTTAAATTATAAGATACTTTCTCCATTGTTGAGTCTAAACCAATTGAGGATCGTTTGACAGCGGCAAGACATTGCCTGCTGTGATTTGTCAAAAAATCGACATCAATTTAAACTTAATAAATCACTTAGATATCAATATACTAAAAACATAAACTCCCCCATCATTTTTAGGTACAAAAATTGCTTAGTCATTACTGATACAATAATCAGGTGATGATATGCAAACATTAAATCTAGTAGATAATCAGGCTTTTGAATTTAACGCTTTTAAAGTGTTCGATAGCCCTAATCATGAAAATACGAATAGAAAACTAGCGTTAATGGAACAACTTCAAACCTCATTAGAGCTTGATCGCTTGCTAAACATTTTCGCGATGGAAGCGGCAAAATATGCGGACTTTTCAGGCTTATACTTTAAAAACGGTGATGTTTCCGCCGCAATAAGAGGTAGTCGACAAGGTAAAAGTGAACGGCATTTTGAATTAAAATTGAATCAAAAATTCGTTGGTATTCTCACTTATGCCGTTAATTCGCCTATCAGTATTACAAATTTCAAAATACTCAATGAGCTACATCAATATTTAATTCATCCGCTTAATAATGCACTGAACTATCAAATGACATTGCAATTAGCCATGCAAGATGGACTCACCTCTTTAAATAATCGTCGGTCTTTTGATGAACAATTAAAGCGTGCGATGCACCGTGCAAATCGTCAGCATAGTAAGGTCGGTTTAATTATTTGTGACTTGGATAAGTTTAAAGCAATCAATGATACTTTTGGTCATGCCATTGGGGATGAAGTGCTAATACAGTTCTCTAAAGCGCTAAAATTAAGCATTCGTGACTCTGATTGCATATTCCGCTTTGGTGGTGATGAGTTTGCACTTATTGTCGAAGACGCCACTAAAGACGCATTAATGGTTATAGAACAACGTATTTATCATGCGATGTCGAAAGACGCTTTACTTGCAAAGTATGAGGTTAGTTGTAGTTTAGGCTTCACTTTTATGGATCGTATTGATACGCAAGAAAGTTTTTTTGAACGTGCTGATAGAGCACTTTACCAACAAAAAATCTATCAACACAGCAAGCTAAGTTTAGTCTGATTTTTCGTCTTCAGTAAAATAACGCAACGCCAGTCTTTGCTCGTCTGGCGTACTACCAATAAGTAAACGGCAAAATTTTACCGCTTTACCGAATTTGTCAAACCCGACAACTGATAATGCTTTTTTAAAACACCAAGGGGATAAATCATAAGTTTCAATAAAGTGTTCAATGGCAATATCTACGCTCGGGTAGGTAACTCCATCAAATAAAAACTCAGTGCCAACATGATCAACATCTAATTCGATCCCTTCAAGTGATAATACCCAGCCTTGATAATTCACTCGTTGTTTTGCTATTTCATACATCAGCCAAGCACTTTTTTGAAATCCAACAAAATTACCTGTTTCAAACTCGCTATTAGCTAACTCTTCTTTTGTCCAGTTAATGCCTATCGCCAAATCTTTTTGATACGTTTGAGTTAGAAAGCGTTTAACTTTATTGGCTACCGCCCAAATAGAGTGTTGTTCTGATTTTCTTGCTAGAGAAGTACATTCACGGCAACTAGGCACCGATAAAGGAGGGTGAGAACAATCAAAAACTTGAAAATATTGATGTGGAAAGCCAAAAGTTAATTCTGATGGCTCGCCACAAAACCAGCATTGATGCCGGTTTTCAAAAGGTATGTCAACTAAAGTATGTGCCATAGGTGCTATTTCAGCGATGAATTATCGGCGTTTACCTGTAGCTGCTGGTTTTGTCTTTTTTGCCACTTTGGCACGACGTTTAGCAGCAGGTGTATTATCAGCTTTTTTACGTGCTATAAGTTGGTTTTTCTCTTGCGTCGCTTTGTAGCGGCTTTTCTTTAACGGTTTATCTTCTTTCTCAGCGTATTGCGCTGGTAATGCGCGATCTAATTCATAACCAGGAACAATGGTTCGTTCAAAAGTACGACCAATGAGCGCTTCAATATTTTCAAGGAATTGCTCATCTTTTGGACTAACCAACGAAATAGCAGTGCCTGATTTACCCGCACGCCCCGTACGGCCAATTCTATGAACATAATCTTCTGCGAGGTATGGCAAGTGAAAGTTAACCACATAAGGCAAGTCTGGAATATCTAGACCTCGTGCAGCAACATCGGTTGCAACTAACACTCGAACTTTACCTTGAGTAAATTGCTCTAATGCTTTGTTTCTTGCACCTTGAGTTTTATCGCCATGACATAAAGCCGACTTTATACCGTCAAGCTTTAGTTCTTTCGCTAGTATATTTGCACTTTCTTTAGTGCCTGCAAAAACAAGCACTTGCTTCCAGTTATTTACACCAATTAATTCTGACAACAATTCACACTTTCGAGTTTCTGATACCCAATATACTGATTGCTTAACTTTACCAGATGTTGAATTTTGTCGAGAAACTTCTAAGGTTTTTGGTGTGTGTAATACTTGCTTAGCAAGGGTTTTTACTTTATTTGAAAATGTTGCTGAAAACAATAACGTTTGATGCTTTTGCTTGATAACACTAATTAGCTGTTGAATATCATTTAAAAAGCCCATGTCTAACATGCGGTCAGCTTCATCTAAAACAAGAAACTTAACTTGTGACAAATCAACATTTCTAGCCACTAAGTGTTCAAGTAAGCGCCCAGGTGTAGCAACTAATATATCGACACCTTGCTTTAACATTTTAGTTTGTGGCGGCATATTTACACCACCATAAATAGCACCACAACTAAGCGGTAAAAGCTCGCTGTAGCTTTCAATGTTACGCGCCACTTGCTGAGCAAGTTCTCTCGTTGGCGTTAAAATAAGCGCGCGTATGGTCTTTGACGAATTATTGTCCGTAGGTATTTTAGCTAAAGCTTCTAATATAGGTAAACTAAAAGCTGCAGTTTTACCGGTGCCCGTTTGCGCACTTGCTAATAAATCAACACCAGAACGAATAAGCGGTATAGCTTGCTGTTGTACAGGCGTCAACGTTTTATAACCACAGGCTTTAACTGCCTTTAATAGCTCAGCCGACAAACCTATTGCATCAACACTCATATATCACCACTTATAAAAAACGAAACCAAAAATTAAGGCGCGCATTCTAGCATAGTTTAATAGTTATTCATCAGACTATTTTTGCCAGATACCCTTTGTTAAATTAAATCGATTATGCTCACTTTCACTCGGCATATAGTTTGGCAATTTCCCTAGCTTATCTTGTTGGTGATAATCTTGGGTAATACTTATCACGACTTTTGATAATAGCAACAGCGCAGTTACGTTAACGATTGTCATTAATCCCGTTGATAAATCGGCTAAAGCAATAACTTGCGGCAAGCTAGCTACAGAGCCAAAAATCAGCATAGCTAAAAATCCGCAGCGCAAAAACCAGTGTCCAAGTCGATTATCCATATTCAAATATTTTAAATTGTTTTCAGCATAAGCAAAGTTGGCAACGATTGAGGTAAAACCAAAGAGCAAAATAGCAATAGTGATAAAATCACTCCCCCATGCTCCAACTTGATAAGCTAAAGCTTGCTGAGTTAACTGTATTCCCTGTGCATCACTACCGGTTTCTTTGAACAATAAAATAAGAAAGGCGGTACATGAACAAATAACAATCGTGTCGAAAAATACAGCTAGCATTTGTATATAACCTTGTGACACAGGATGAGGAGGATATGGCACGGCGGCGGCCGCGGCATTGGGTGAACTGCCCATTCCCGCTTCATTAGAATAAAGCCCTCGCTTTATACCTTGCACGATTGCCGCGCCAACTAAACCGCCACCAGCTTCCTTAAGCCCAAAAGCAGAAGCAAAAATATCACTAATAACGGCAGGAATTTTTTCAATATTTAGACATATAACCGCTAGGCACACAAACAAATAAGCAAGTCCCATAAAAGGAACCGTTATTTCAGCAAAACGTGCTATGTTTTTCAAACCACCAAAAACAATAAAAGCGGTGGCTATAGTAATGGCAATACCGGTAAATAACGGATTAATACCAAAAGAGCCATCAAATGCACTGGTAATCGAATTAGCTTGTACTGAACTAAAAACAAAACCATAACCAAAAAACAAACACAGTGAAAAAGTTACCGCAAGTTTTTTGCTTTTTAACCCTTTGCTCATGTAATAAGCCGGACCACCACGAAAATTTCCGTTAACATCTTTTTCTTTATAAAGTTGCCCTAAAGCACTTTCTGCAAATGCCGTAGCCATGCCTACTAAAGCAATAAGCCACATCCAAAAAACAGCCCCTGCCCCACCTAAAGTAATGGCGACAGCAACTCCCATTAAATTCCCGGTGCCAACACGGGCAGCAAGAGAAGTACATAACGCTTGAAATGAAGATATACCTTGGCTGTCAGTTTTACGGCTTAGTTTAAGTAAAGTAAACATATGAGTAAAACGAGTTATTTGAAGAAATTTTAATCGCCACGTAAACCAAATACCGCAACCTGTGAGTAAATAGATAAGGATGCTTCCCCACAAATAACCATTAATTGTTCCTACCCATTGTTCTATCAAAATATTTTCTCAGTTTATATTTTTATTGTTAATTATCATAACAAACAAAGTAATAGCAGCGTTAGGCTCTATTCGTTTTATACAAAAAAACCAGTGAAATATCACTGGTTTCTATTATTAAGAACTAAAAAATCACAAAGCTTTAAATATCTGCTCAACAGAGTCTTTAGCATCACCAAATAACATTTGAGTATTATCTTTAAAGAACAGTGGATTTTGAACCCCTGCATACCCCGTATTCATTGAACGTTTAAATACAACCACTTGCTTTGCATTCCATACTTCGAGTACTGGCATTCCTGCAATTGGACTGGTTGGATCTTCAGCAGCAGCTGGGTTTACCGTATCATTTGCACCAATAACTAAAACCACATCAGCTTTTGGAAAATCATCGTTAATTTCATCCATGCTAAGTACAATATCGTAAGGCACTTTCGCTTCAGCTAATAAAACATTCATATGACCAGGTAAACGTCCAGCAACAGGATGAATAGCAAACCGAACATCAATACCTTTAGCTTTTAAAGCTTGTGTCATTTCATAAACAGGATATTGCGCTTGAGCAACGGCCATACCATAACCTGGCGCAATAATGACGGATTTAGCTGCACACAATAAATCAGCTACAGCATCAGCATTTACTTCAATGTGTTCGCCATAATCGGTGTCATTATCAATGACAACATCAGTACCAAAACCACCTGCGATAACACTGATAAACGATCGATTCATCGCTTTACACATAATGTAAGATAAAATAGCTCCTGATGAACCAACCAAGGCCCCCGTAACAATTAATAGGTCATTGTTAAGCATAAAGCCCGCAGCAGCTGCAGCCCAACCAGAGTAAGAGTTAAGCATTGACACTACAACGGGCATATCAGCGCCACCAATTGAGGCAACTAAATGCCAGCCAAAAACAAAAGCGATCAAAGTCATTAAGTACAATGCGCTATTTGAGCCACCATTTTGCACAAAACTGATCATGAGAATAAAAGCAAGAACACCTGCGGCTAAATTTAATTTATGGCGATGAGGTAGCATTAATGCAGAAGAACTTATAACCCCTCGTAATTTAGCAAAGGCGACAATTGAACCAGTAAAAGTGACAGCGCCTATAAACACTCCTAAGAAAACTTCAACTAGATGAATATTTGTTGCCATCTTTTGAGTATCAGTAATATTGAATGACAACGAATGGTCCATTCCAAAGTAACTATTAAACCCCACTAAAACGGCGGCTAAACCTACAAAGCTATGTAAAATAGCTACAAGCTCTGGCATTTGAGTCATTTCAACTTTTTTTGCTAAATGTAATCCTATAAATGCACCGACTGACATAGCAATAAAAATAACCAAAACATTGTCTACACGTGGATCAGCGATCGTTGCAATCAAAGCAACGGCCATTCCAGTGATGCCATACCAATTACCTGTTTCAGCCGTTTCTTGTTTACTTAATCCAGCAAGACTAAATATAAATAATAATGCGGCAATAATATAAGCAGCACTAATTAACCCTTGAGAAAATTCCATTAATGCGCCCCTTATCGTCTAAACATTTTTAACATACGTTTGGTAACAACAAAGCCACCAACAATATTGATTGTGGCAATAAGCACCGCAATCCCCGCAAGTATTTGTACCCAAATATTGTCTTGTCCTATTTGCAATAAAGCGCCAACAATAATAATGCCAGAAATAGCATTGGTAACACTCATTAAAGGAGTATGAAGCGAATGACTAACATTCCAAACCACGTTGTAACCAATAACACAGGCAAGTACGAAAACGGTAAAGTGAGATAAGAAATCAGCAGGTGCAACACTTGCAACCCATGCAAATAATAAAGCGCCTACGCTCATGAAAACATGCTTTTTCGTTGTAGATGTCGGTGACTGTGGTGCAACAGGAGGAGTAACTTGTTCTTGAACAGGCTTAACCGGTGCAGCACTGACTTGTATAGGCGGTGGCGGAAAAGTAATTTCACCGGCATTGACTACAGTCATATTACGAACAACTTGGTCATCAAAATCAACCGTAAAGGTACCATCTTTTTCTGGGCAAACTAATTTAGCCAAATTCACTAAATTATTTGAATATAGCTGTGATGATTGGTTAGGCAAACGTGACACTAAATCGGTGTAACCAATAATTTTAACACCATTAATATTAGCAACTTTCCCTGCAACGGTTAGTGCACAATTACCACCGCCAGCAGCAGCTAAATCAACAATAATTGAGCCGGGTTTCATTGAATGAACCATTTCTTCTGTGATCAGCTTAGGTGCTGGTTTTCCGGGGATCATCGCGGTAGTAATAATAATATCTACATCTTTGGCTTGCTCTGCAAACAATGCCATTTCAGCATCAATAAATGCTTTACTCATTTCTTTTGCATAGCCGTCACCAGACCCCGTGTCTTCAGGCTCTTCATAATCAAGCTCGAGAAATTCAGCCCCCATGCTTTCAATTTGTTCTTTGACTTCAGGTCGGGTATCAAAAGCGCGAACAATAGCACCTAGACTTCCGGCGGTACCAATAGCAGCAAGACCGGCAACACCAGCACCTATGATCATAACTTTCGCTGGTGGCATTTTTCCAGCAGCGGTAATTTGCCCCGTAAGAAAGCGTCCAAAATGGTGAGTAGCTTCAATGACTGCACGATAACCAGCAATGTTAGCCATTGAGCTTAAGGCATCCATTGACTGGGAACGTGTCATACGAGGTACCATTTCCATGGCAAAGGTAGTAATTGATTTTTCTTTCAATGCTTCAAGTAATTCAGGACTTTGAGCAGGAGCTATAAAGCTGACCAAATGGGCCCCGTCTTTCATTTGTGAAACTTCATCAAGTGATGGTGCATTTACTTTAAAAATAATATCAGACTGCCAACATACTTTTTTAGTAACCAATGAGGCTTTTGCATCGATAAACTCTTGATCAGTAAAGCTCGCTTTGGTGCCAGCGCCTTTTTGTATTTGAACACTAAAACCAAGTTTAAGTAGTGCACTTACCGAGGTTGGCGAAGCCGCTACTCGGTTTTCCCCTGTTAGTGTTTCTTTAGGTATTCCAATATTCATAAGCCACCTTTTTTGAAGGTTACCCTTTTATCAATAAGCATGATAAAAATGTAACGCATTATTTTTATGATTAATGTTTTACCACTTATCGGATGAATTTCATACACATAAAATTGACTTGTAGATATTTTTTCAAAATTATAGTGCTCGTTCAAAGCCGATAAAATATTCTAAAATGGCAAAGTAGAACAACAGATAAAAATAAGAAGTATTCGACAACTATCATTTAGCTAGGTTAGAAGTTTTATAAACGCCTTAGACAATTCAGTTAAAAACTTAAATAACAGACTCGATACCCAAGCAATCATTCACAGTAATTTTCCCATAACGAGCTAAACTGGAATTTCTATCAGAGTCAATTCAATGAATCAAATACCAAACTTGTGGTTAAAGGTCATGGGAGTAAAGTGATCGGTATCATTTATAGGGATGTGTATACTTTGACCTTGCTAACTAAACCAAATAAGCCATTTTTATAAATGAAAATTCAAAAGCATCACACAGATTTCATCATATGTTAATTAATGCCTTACTCTTCCTAAAGAAAATGTTTTTTTAGGAAGAGTAAAAAAGTGAACATCTCCCGTATTTTCATGATGCACACCTAACGAGCCATCATATTTATTGATTATTTTTTGGCATAGCAATTGATTTAAGGCTTGGCTATTAGGCCCCTCCTCAATGTTATATTTTAAGGCGAAAGATGAATTTGATGCTTGTCTATTTAAACTTGAAGGTGAAGTATCTTCAACTTCAAAAACGATGTCATTGTTTTTTGTATAAAGTCGAATGTTAAGTTCACCACCGCTTTGGGAGCGCATTACTGCATTATGGGTTAACTGGTTTATAACTTGACCTATTTGCTCAGGAACACATAAGCTTCTAACATCAACAGCAAGTGATTTATTTACGATGATATTTCGTAATTTATCTTGACTTGATTCTAAATAAAGTTGTGTTGCTATCATAGATTGTAATGAACACGACTTTACTAAAGAACTTTGCATATAATTAGAAACAGCAAAGTAACTTAATAAATCATTAAAAGTATGAGTTAATTTTTCTTTGCTTTTTTGACTAAGTTCTTTAAATGAATTGCGCTTATCTAAACTTATGTTTTGATCTATTAAACAATCGTTCAGTGTCGTTAATACATAAATAGGGTTATATATTTCTTTTGTAATAGTATTAATTATTTGTTTATAGTCATTTAAGCTAACTATTTCTTTATTAATTTTATGTGTATTAAATATCAATCGTCGAAGTTTCAACGTAAAAATTTCGTGATCTAATGGTTTAATAAATACATCATCTGCGCCATGAGATAGAAATTTGATAGCACCATTTCTACTGCCAGTTAAACCAATAAAAACAAAAGTTCGGTTCGGAAACGTTTCATTTATTTCCAGCATTAATTCACAACCATTTTTAAATGGCATTTCATAATCTAGTATAATAATGTTTATAGTCGGTGTTGATATTAAGCGGTCTATGACTTTCTTTGTATTGAGCTCAATTTCATTCTGAATAAACTCTGTATTTAAAATATTGGCCACAATGCTACTATCGACTCTCGAGTCATCCACAATTAATGCATGCTGAAAACGATATATATCGTGTTGCCTAATAAAGCCATAAATAAGAGAAATTATCTCGCTATCATTTTCATCTACAACGGTATTAATGAGGTGAGCTTTCGCCGTTCTTTCCATTTCAAAGTCTAAATTACGGGTAATTAATAAAGTTGGAACATCTACTTTTAACTCAAGTTTGGCAATATTCTCTTCATCAATTTTTTTTATATAAAGAATCACATAATCGGTGTTTGATAAATAGATATTTTTAGGAAGGGAGCTATCATTAGAAGATATCGATTGGATATTCGTTAAATTCTCCTCTTCTAATACAGGGATTAAACTTTTAGTTATTTTATTGGGTAGGTTTATTAAGAAAATATTTGAATTCATTATAACTAATCCCTGTCATAAATTAGACCTTATAAAATTTAAGACCTAGTACAGCGCTATTAACTATAGTGCATATTTCTATTTTAACCAGCGAAGGGTGAATTTTTGTAGCTCTTATTTATGACTAAATAGAGAATATAGTTAGATAATTGTCATCGAGGGTAAGTTTACATTTAGCTTAAGCTAAAATTACAAGAATAGAATATTCACACCACAATCGTTGTTATATGACAGGATAAATAGGAAGAATATAGTATTTTGTTCGGTGCTTGTTTATTACGGATCTATGTTTTTACTTGCTTCGACGAGTTCCTTTGGAAAGATTATTTCAAAACATGTGCCTTGATTATGATTGCTGGTACAAGTTAATGAACCTTTTAAGGATTGGTGAACTAGGTTATAAACTATGTGAAGGCCAAGTCCACTACCGCCTTGACCTCTTTTGGTTGTAAAAAAAGGTTCGTAAATCATCTCTAAGTGGCTATCAGGAATTCCACACCCCGTATCTTGATAATTTATTTTAATTAGCCCATCAATTTCTTGTACCGATATTGAAATTTTTCCATCGTCATCGTCTTTAAATGCGTGGGCTATCGAATTGGTGATAAAATTGGTAAGTATTTGTGAAATAGCACTGGGTGAACTTTGGATCTTAAAGTCATTATCCCCATCAAAGATTATATTTATGTTGGCTGCTTTTATTTTTGGCGTTAGGCTAACGAGTACTTCATGAATATACGCTTTAATTAAAAAAATTCTAAATCTTTCACTTGATTGATCTACAGCAACTTGCTTGAAGCTACTAATGAGTTCTGCAGCTCTTGACAGATTTGAGCTAATCAGCATACTGCTTTGCTCAGCAGAACCAATATAATTATCAAGTTTAGCCTTTGTTAATTTATCTTTATCTAAACAATCTTTTATATTTTTTGTGGAGTCATTTAAGTGTGATGCAGCAGTAACGCATATACCTATTGGCGTATTAATTTCATGAGCAACCCCTGCAACTAGCCCACCAAGTGAAGCCATTTTTTTTGATTCTAATAATTGCGTATGTGTTTTATCTAACTGCTTAAATGATTGCTCTAATTCTTTGGTTCTTTGTTGAACTCGCTCTTCAAGTGAGTCTTTATGGGATATAAGTTCTTGTTCTTGGGCTTTTTGTGTGGAGATATTAGTAAGGGACTGTAATATTCCACCTTTGATATTGTTCGGATCAATTGGCGCAATTGACAGTAAAAACCACTGTTGGTTTTGTTGAAGATAAACCGTTTCATTCTCGACAACTTTACCTGTTCTTATCGCAAGGCAAAACTTGCAACGACTCTCTTCTATATCTACGGGATGAAAATATTGGTGAATGGGCTGGTGTATCACTTCAGTTAAGTTTTTTTCTATAGCGGTTAAAGCAGACTTGTTTACTTGAGAAATTATTGCAAACTCGTTTGTTCTAATGGCAGGTGTTGGTATTGCGTCATAGCTGTTTGATTGCACCGTTAACATTTTTATAGGATCATTAAGTGTAGTTTGAATAATAGCTTGATATATCATCCAGAAAGATAAAAACTTGAATATGTGGCCAACAACAAACGCCAGACCTTGAAAGTCTGTATACAAAGTAAAACAAAACTCAGCAACTATAGTTAATGCAATTGAGGCTAATAGATAAAATAGAACATTTTTATCCAATAACAATCTGTTTCTTATAAACATGACACCTGAAGCTATCAATATGCAAATAATTGTAAACTCGGCATTTCGCTTAAAGTCAGACAAACTCCCATCGATAAACATCTTTGGTTCTTCAAGGTAAAATGACGCCCAACAAACTAACAATACAATAACAGCTGTAGTGATTATCATCAGGTTGATTTTTAGTCTGTTGTATAAAAAAAAGGTAGATGAAAGTAATAATGTACTTTCTAAAATTCGTCCATATATCCAGAAATGTAAAGTGATTTCACCATCAGTAATATTGAAAAAGGGAATTCCTTTGACAGTAAAGGTGTGCATTGTATCTATCAGTGATACAGCAAAATAACCAATGCCTAAATATATTAAAAAATCATTTCGAATAAAATGATGAGTATTTAAAACAACAACAAGCATTAATAAACCAACAAAAATTGAAAATAATTCAGCTAATGTATGAAACAATAAAACGCCATTTAAATACCTGGCGCCTAGTAAAGCACAGATAATTAATACAGGGTAAGGTAGGAGGTTGATAAAACGATTGTCTAACTTTGACTTCATTGTTAAAAATGTTCAAAAATAGCATGTTAAATAACTATAGGCATGATTATCAATAATTGCTAGACGGCTACTATTCCTTTTAAACTTATACATAGTGGGTTAGTCCGTATAAGTTTCTTATGTAAAAAAACCATGCAAAAACGATTGTCGGTTCTCGAAAAATTTAACTTTATCGGTTGTATATCCTTGACGACCAAACAATAAAACATCCATTTATGGTAATACAAAGCGATGAACAGTTCAGAGGTTTCAGTCTTTGATTGAGAACAAAAACCTTAGTAAAATTGTTTTTAAAGTTTAACAGTGAACAACGTGCGTTTAGATATTTAGATTATTAATCTTGATTGCACCTATCAATGATAAGTGTACGGTTCAACTTTCAGCGACAAGCTATAATGAAGATTAAAACAGACTTTAATGGTAATCAATTAAGTTAACTTTGAGAAACTCCCCTCTCTCTTTTGAGCACTTAACAGACTTTTTATAAACCTTGTTGCTATTTTTGCTCTCTATCGCAAAAAGCGGCTAACCATTAAATACTTATTTGAATATGGTGTTGAGTTAGAGATTTCAACTCTATGTTTCGATTAGGGCTACTCACTTTTTTATATCAAATACCAAATAGCAAAAAACCGTTAATCTTTTGATTAACGGTTTTTTTTAATATGGCGGTGAGCGAGAGATTCGAACTCTCGAAAGGGATAAACCTTTACACGCTTTCCAGGCGTGCGCCTTCAGCCACTCGGCCAGCTCACCAAATTTTTCACTTATCTTTTAACTAAAGCAAATTTTGAATTATAGGTAAACTATAAACATTCTTTGCAACAACATAGATAAAGCTGCGCTATGTTAGGTAAAATTAATAGCCAGCACAACTAAATTTTACTAAAAAGCGATCAACTGATTACTTTATCGACAATAGGCCTATTTGCTACCTAGTTCGCGGCTAAAGCGGCATTAAATGTTAACATACGATCCAATGATTTCAATGCACCCTCACGTAGTTTCATATCAACAAAAACTTCTTTTCCTGCCGGATCGAGTAATGCGTCTTCAATCTCTTTCAAACCATTCATTGCCATCCAAGGGCAATGTGCACAACTTCTACAAGTTGCACCTTCGCCCGCTGTTGGCGCTTCAAAGAATTCTTTATCAGGGCAAAGTTGCTGCATTTTATAAAAAATACCACGATCCGTTGCGACAATAAATTTTTGATTGGGCATGTCTTGTGCTGCTTTTATTAACTGACTTGTTGAACCGACAGCGTCAGCAAGTTCAATAATGTCTGCAGGAGACTCTGGGTGCACCAAAATAGCGGCATCCGGGTGTAAGGCCTTCATGTCGCTTAACGCTTTAGTTTTAAACTCGTCATGAACGATACAAGCGCCCTGCCACATTAGCATTTCAGCACCGGTTTGCTTTTGGATATATGAACCTAAATGCTTGTCAGGCCCCCAAAGAATTTTTTCACCTTGCTCGTCTAGATGCTCAACAATCTCTAACGCACATGACGATGTTACAATCCAATCTGCTCTTGCTTTTACTGCCGTGGATGTATTTGCATAAACAACAACTGTACGGTCTGGATTCTCATCACAAAAAGCATTGAACTCTTCAATAGGGCAGCCCAAGTCTAACGAGCAAGTTGCTTCAAGAGAAGGCATGACAACGTTTTTTTCAGGGGTGAGTACTTTGGCGGTTTCCCCCATGAAACGAACACCGGCAATAATTAGCGTAGTCGCTGAATGATTATTTCCAAAGCGAGCCATTTCTAAAGAGTCGGCAACACAGCCACCCGTCTCTTCAGCTAATGCTTGAATTTCTGGATCAGTATAATAATGTGCAATGAGCACAGCATTCTTTTCTTTCAATAAAAGTTTAATACGATCTTTGTATTGGATACGTTCAATAGCTGAAAGTGGTGCTGGTTTCACGGGAAATTGAAAATCAAATTCTACGGCTAAATTGCTTTGCGACATTATTTATCTCTGTTGATCTCTTTAAAAACGGGGCAATTATACGGTATAGAAGAAAGGATGTGTATAAGACTTTTTACTATTAAAGATTTAAAAAAGATAACAGAAGTTATTAAAAAACGTTAATAAGAGTAAAGGTAATTGGATAATTTATTTAGTCGTGGTCGGCCGTGAAGGATTTGAACCTTCGAAATAACTTTACCTAACGGTTAAAAGCTTAATCTTTATAGTGATTTGAAATTTAACTGAATAATTTTTAAGAAGTGGTCGGCCATGTAGGATTTGAATCTTCGAAATAATTTTGCTTAACGGTTAAAAACTTTTGGCTTTTTTAATTATTTGAAGTTTAACTGGATAATTTTTAAGAAGTGGTCGGCCGTGAAGGATTTGAACCTTCGACAAATTGGTTAAAAGCCAACTGCTCTACCAACTGAGCTAACGGCCGACATAAAATTTTTAGATTGCTACTTTCATCAGACTTTAAATATAAGAGAGTGGTCGGCCGTGAAGGATTTGAACCTTCGACAAATTGGTTAAAAGCCAACTGCTCTACCAACTGAGCTAACGGCCGACAATAATATATGTTAAAAATCTACAATGTCTAATTTGGTAATTAAACATACCTTAATAATAAAGAAAGTGGTCGGCCGTGAAGGATTTGAACCTTCGACAAATTGGTTAAAAGCCAACTGCTCTACCAACTGAGCTAACGGCCGACATTGTTTTCTTTTTCGAAATAAATTCAAATATTACTAAGGTTTTCTTTTTATCTTAACATTTAAGTTAATGATAAAAGTGGTCGGCCGTGAAGGATTTGAACCTTCGACAAATTGGTTAAAAGCCAACTGCTCTACCAACTGAGCTAACGGCCGACATAAGTGCTAAATCACACTGCGTTGAACTAGTGCCTCAACGCGCCGCATATAATACTCATAATTTTTTTTAGTGCAACAATAAATTTAACTTTTTTCTTATTAACTGCTTTTTTGCAGAAAAAGAAAGCAGTTAGTGTAAGTTATCGTCGCTTTTAAAGGTTATAAATTTTCTAACCTAGGTTGTGCGAGTCGAGCAGCACTTGATTCTGGGTATTCTGCTAGAACTTTTTGATACCAAAGTTTTGCTGAAGCATTGTTATTTAGCTTCTGTTCAACCATAGCCAACTTCAACATAGCATCACTACGCTTGTTTGAGTCGATATATTGTTCAACCACTAAACTAAATTCAATTTTTGCTTTTACGTATTCTGTTTTGTTAAATAATAACTGTCCCAACCAATAATGTGCATTGGGCGAGTAACTTGAATCAGGATACTTTTGATTAAACGCTTGAAATTCTGGAATCGCTTTATCGTATTGTTTATCTTTCAACACTAAATTTACCGCACGGTCATACGCTTGGTTTTCAGTTAAATCAGTTGAATAGTTCGCAGGAGCGCCTGTCGCTGTTGTTGGTGCAACAATCGCAGCAGGAATACTATTAACAGGTTTGAGTGCTTCAGAGACTCTACGATCAAGCTCTTGATATAATTCTCGCTGTCGATTCAAAACTTGGCTTAGCTGATGAGTATGTAGCTCAGTCACTCCACGTAATTCATTCACTTCGTTTTGTAGTTCATCAAGCTGTCGCTGAACTTTTACTTGGGCACGATTACGAGCATCAAGTTGACGTTCTAAGATAGCAACCTTTTCTTCAATAGGTATTGGCGAGCCAGAGGTGAATTGCGAAGTACTATTTTTATTTGAACCAGTATTGGTTATATCAATAACGGGCGCAGATTCTGCTGCTACTACCGCAATGGTAGTAACAGCAAATGACATCCCGAATAAAACTTTATTCAGTTTCATTTATATTCCTGATTAGTATACTAATACCGCACGGCGATTTTTAGCAAAAGCGCTTTCACTTCGGTTTTTAATCATCGGCTTTTCTTCACCATAGCTAACAACACTTAGTTGTGATGATGAAACACCCATGTTTTCTAAATACGTTACTATTGCTTTAGCACGACGTTCGCCTAAAGCTATGTTGTATTCAGGCGTACCACGTTCATCGGCATGACCTTCAACTAGTACTTTTGTGTTTGAACTATTGTTTAAAAATTTTGCATGAGCGTCTAAAATTGAAGAAAACTCGCTGCTTACTGTAGAAGTATCAAAATCAAAATAAACAATGTGCTCTGCACGAAGTCTTTCTATCTCTTTACGTTGCTGTTCTTCAATTTCAGCGGCACGCTGTGCAGCCGTTACTTGAACTTCAGCAGTGTTATTATTGTTATCAATTACTGAAGCCTCTTGAGCATTCGTTGCTACATCGCTTTGCCCTTCAGATTCTGTATTTGAAGTACAAGCAGACAAAGCCAAAATTGGCAAGGCAATCGCAAGAGCTTTCACAGTTTTATTCAAACGCATTATATTTGTCCTTATTATTCTTAAGTTATGTTTTTTAATTAATGTTTAATCTTTTATTATATTTTATAAAAATGGTGACCAAGCCGGCGCTTTAACTTCACCATCAACCGCGGGTAAACGCGCTTTAAATCTTCCATCTACAGATACTAAACTCAGCACTTGTCTATTATTATGTAATGTACTGTAGATTATCATTCCGCCATTAGGTGCAATGCTCGGTGATTCATCTAAACGGGTCGTCGTCAGCACTTGAAAGATTCCTGACGCTAATTCTTGTTTAGCTAAATGATATTTGTTTCGTGTCCTATTGACCATAACTAATTGACGACCGTCAGGTGTAATTGAACCACCAAGGTTCATTTCACCATCAAATGTCAATCGTTTTACACGACCATCGACTAAACTTACGCGATATAGCTGAGGTTTACCACCCCGTTCTGAACTAAATACCAAGGATTTCCCATCAGGACTCCAACTTGGCTCCGCATCAATAGCACGATGACGTGTGATACGACGCAATTTTTTTGTCGCTACATCCATAACATAGAGCTCTGAATTACCATCTTTTGATAACATCATTGCCATTTGTTTACCATTAGGAGACCAACGTGGTGCGCTATTTATCCCCTTATGGTCGCTTAGCATAGTACGCTTACCTGTATAAATATCAATAATATATATTTTTTGTTGATGATTCTCAAATGTTGAGTAAGCTAACTGGTTACCATTTGGATGCCATGACGGTGACATTAATGGTTCTTTTGAAGTTAACAATACGTGTTCATTAACGCCATCATAATCTGCCATTACCAACTGAAAAGGAAACTCTCCTTGATCTCGAACAATAACGTAAGCAATTTTAGTTAAAAATGCACCTTTACTGCCCGTTAACTTTTCATAAATAACATTACTGATATGATGCCCGTAACGACGAAATTGGTCAGAGCTAATTTCAAATTCACCTTCAGCATGAATATGGTCAGAAGTTTTCACCAACTCACCATTACTTAGCATTTGTGATTGTCCACCGGTGATTTGTCCGCGAATAACATCAACTAGCTGATAACTTATTTTATAGCGACCAATGCCTATTTCATTAATTTGACCAACGACAACAGCTTCGACTCCTTCGCTTGCCCATGCGGAATAATCAATGTCTTTATCCGAGAAAGGAGCTTGAGGAAATCGACTGTCACTTATTGGGTTAAATTTACCGCTACGCAGTAGATCTTCACTGATGATAGCCGAAATCTTTTCTGGAAGTGGTTCTATACCTGTCCATTTAAAAGGCAATACTGCAATGGGCCTAGCACTATCAATACCTTCGGTGATAACAATTTCAAGCGTTGCTTGTGCATTAATTGAAATCAATGCGATAAAGAAAATGAATGCTTTTTTAAATTTATTCATATATTTTACTATTTTCTCAGTCATTAGTTATGGTTCATTAAATAAATAAGCTTACTATTAAAATTCAGGTACTACTGTCAGGCTAATCGTGCGCATTTCTTTAAATACTTCAGGGTCTTTGGAGACAGGCAATGTTCCTGCCTTATAAATAGCCGTCTTAGATGCGTCACATACAACCTTATCTCCTTTACCAATCACAACATTAACTACAAAACCTGATGGTGCAAGACTTATCGTTAATTTACAAGACTTACCTTCCATAGTACTGCGATCCGTTATCAAGTTTCCTTGAATAGTTTGTCGAATTAATGCGGTAAAACGTCCAACTTCAGTCATTGTTTGCTGATGACGAGCTTGTTGCCTAACAGCCATCTCTTCCGCCATTTGTTGTTCTAATATTTTTTGCTGCTGTGCTCGTTCTTTTGCTTCTTGAATTTTTCGTTTGCGTTCAGCTGCTTTTTTCTTCCGTAAATCATCAGCCTTTTTCGCTGCTTTTTCTTCTTTTAATCGCTTAGCCTTTGCATCTGCTGTCGCTTGTTCAGCGATTTTTTGTTCTTTTACTTTTTGCTTACGCAGTTTTTCTGCTGCGTTTGCTTTAGTCCTTGATTTTTTTGCCGCCGAGTCTGCTGCTTTTTTCTCTAATACTTTTTTCTTTCTTTGTCGTTCCAGCTCTTTAATACGCTTTTCTTCTTTAGCCCGTTTCTTTTTGGCAGAAGCAACTTGCTGATTAAGCTCTTTTAATCGTTTAGCATCATCACGTTTCTTCTTCTTAATTTTATTGACTTGCGCTTCAACTTTACTTTTATCAACAACGGTTGCTTGAATAGTCTGCACTTGAGCAACTTTGGGTACGGCTTTGGGTTCATGGTCAAAATTTCCCATCAACAAGACTGCCGCAAGAACAACATGCAATAAAAAGCTAAGCGATAATGCGATGGCAAATTTTCGGCTCATTGATTATTTATCTCCAGGGTCTGTCATTAACCCAACAGAAGGTACGCCTGCTTTTTGTTGTAACAATACCATCAATTGAATTACCGCATCATACGAAACCGCGCCGTCACCATTTACCACTACCGGAGTGTCAGGTTCAACCTTTAAGTGCGCAGCGACAAGTGTAGCGACTTGTTCAGCAGACATAGGCTCATTCTTACTAGTCCCCACTGCGAGATAATAATTACCGTCAGCATCAACTGATGCGACTAATGGCGGTTTCGAGTCTTTATCAAGTGCTTCTGCATCTGCTTTGGGTAAATCAACTTTAACGCCTTGAGTAATCAATGGTGCGGTAACCATAAATATAATTAACAATACCAACATAACATCAATGTAAGGAACAACATTAATTTCAGCAACTTTACGGCGTCTGACTCTTTTATACATAAGTATTACTCCGTTTATGCTTGCTGTTCAGTTGCGCTTTGACGTTGTAAAATACTGGAAAACTCTTCCATAAAATTACCGTAACCATTTTCAAGTTTCTCTACATGATGGCTAAATCTATTAAACGCCATGACGGCAGGAATTGCCGCAAACAATCCCATCGCTGTTGCAATTAACGCTTCGGCAATACCGGGCGCAACCATCGCTAATGTTGCTTGCTCAACAGCGCCAAGTGCAATAAACGAATTCATAATGCCCCATACGGTACCGAACAGACCAATATACGGACTAATAGAACCCACAGTTGCCATGAAAGGCAAGTGAGTTTCAAGATGATCAACCTCACGAGAAAGCGCAACACGCATTGCTCGGTGAGTACCGTCAACAATGGCTTGCGGGGAGTTTATGTTACTTTTTCTTAAACGCGCAAACTCTTTAAAACCTGAAACAAATAGACTTTCAATCCCTGTTGCAGAGCCTTTCGATGATACTTCGTTATAAAGTTTACTTAAATCAGCACCGCTCCAAAACTTATCTTCAAAGGTTTTCATTTGAGCTTGGGCCTCATTAAGTATTTTACGACGTTGAAAAATCATCGCCCAACATGCAATAGAGAAACCTAATAAAATTAACATAACAGACTTAACTAATAGACTGGCTTGAAGGAATAAATCAAAAATTGAAATTTCAGCTGACACGTTTTAACGCTCCTAATATTTTTTCGGGGATGGCACAAGGTTTAGCAAGTTGTAAATTTACACAAGCAATTCGTACAACAACAGAGCAAATCAGCTTATTTTTTTGGTCACTAATTTGCTGTGTAAACACAAGACTGGCGCGTTTAAATTCGCTGATCCATGTGGTTACCATTAGTAAATCATCTAATTTAGCTGAAGCTATATTGTCCATTTCAATTCTTCTGACCACTAAACCTATGTTTTGTTCTAAAAAAAATGATTGATTAGCGTCTAATTCTCTTAACCACTCAGTACGAGCACGTTCACAGAATTTCAAATAATTAGTATGATAAACAATACCGCCCGCATCAGTATCTTCATAATATATTCTGACAGGGTAATCGTATTTAATATTTGGCATGAGTTGAATGATACAAATAGCTTATCGCACCGGGGGATTTGTTTTTATAAGGAAAAACAAAATTCAAGGTACATTATTATAATTTTCCCTATATTAATGATAATACTCTGCTACGACAAGCACTGAGTCGCAAACTAATGTAACATTTTTTATATAAATTATATTTATTAGGAAAGCAGTTTACTTTTCTTCACTAAGTAGGGGGATACCACATGAAATAGCATTAGTTTTTCTAATGCGAAACTTCTAATTTATTTAGTTTGTCACAATAGAATTGTTACTCTAAAATACTTTCATTCTTTGAGCTACCGCAAATTATTTTATTTTTATCGTTATTGATTAAATAGAATTATTGATAGCCAAGTAACTGGATTGATTTTTATCTTTTCTCTCTGACATGTTTATTGGAACTCTATTTCCTTCTTTCAACTTATCCTATAAGTTGGCCCACATAATTAATGTGGGCTTTTTTTTGTCTGAAATTCAAGAAATATGATTAACATAGGAGAGGTTATGAAGGTTTTTCTAAACCAAAATGCTGATAAGCTCTGTCGGTAGCAATGCGGCCCCGAGGAGTTCTTTGCAAAAATCCTTGTTGAATAAGATAAGGTTCAATTACATCTTCAATTGTTTCACGCTCTTCACCAATTGCAGCAGCGACGTTGTCAAGACCAACAGGGCCCCCCATAAATTTTTCGATGATCGCTTGAAGTAATTTCCGATCCATTAAATCAAATCCTTCATCGTCTACCTCTAACATATTCAATGCTTTAGCGGCAGTTGATTGACTGACTACCCCTTGAGTTTTAACGTCAGCATAATCACGAACACGGCGTAATAAGCGATTAGCTATTCTTGGCGTACCACGTGAACGTTTTGCGATTTCAAATGCGCCTTCAGCATCGATGGTGAGGTTTAGAAACTGTGCAGAGCGTTTAACAATTTCAGTTAAATCTTTTGTATTATAAAATTCAAGGCGTTGAACAATACCAAAACGGTCTCGCAGTGGTGAGGTAAGTGACCCCGCACGTGTTGTTGCCCCAATGAGGGTAAATGCTGGTAAGTCTAATTTAATTGATCGCGCAGCAGGTCCTTCGCCAATCATAATATCAAGTTGATAATCTTCCATCGCAGGGTAAAGAATCTCTTCAACTACAGGGCTTAAGCGATGAATTTCATCAATGAAGAGTACGTCGTTCTCTTCTAAGTTGGTCAGTAGTGCGGCTAAATCGCCTGCTTTTTCGAGAACTGGACCAGATGTTGTACGAATGTTTACGCCCATTTCATTGGCAACAATATTCGCTAAGGTCGTTTTACCTAAACCAGGAGGACCAAAAATAAGTAAATGGTCAAGAGGCTCATCTCGCTTTTTTGCAGCTTCAATAAAAATTTCCATTTGAACTTTTACATGGTCTTGCCCAGTATAGTCAGCTAAATATTTAGGACGAATAGCACGGTCTATGGTTTCTTCTTCTGGCTGGGCAGCAGGTTCAATTAGGCGATCAGCTTCTATCATTATTTTCTCTTATGTCTTTACTTATTTAGATACGCAAAAAATATTTTGTTGATACGACGTCGTATCAATAACATATTTATTTAGTTTTATCTTAAACTTAAGTAATAATACTTTTATAGATTAATTTTATAGCATTGCTTTTAGTGCGTCACGAATAAGTTCTTCGCTGGTCATTTCTGCTTTAAATATAGATCTTATAGCTTTATCAGCTTGTTGCTGGCTATAACCTAAAGAAACTAAAGCGTTAATTGCGTCACCTTTAGCATTAGTAACAAAGGTATTTTCATGATGTAACTCAATAGGCATTGTATTAGTAGATGCCGTATTGGTAACTTGCCAGTCTTTTAAACGGTCTCGCATTTCAATTAATAAACGTTCTGCAGTTTTTTTACCAACGCCAGGGATTTTTACAATACTGGTTAAGTCATCATGTGCAACACAGCTTACAAACTGATCGGCAGACATACTTGAAAGTATCGCTAAACCCAATTTTGGTCCAACCCCATTAACTTTTATAACCAGCCTAAATAACCTACGTTCAATTTTATTAGCAAAACCATATAACAATTGTGCATCTTCACGAACAACAAAGTGCGTATAAATAATCGCTTGTTCATTTAATTCGGGTAAGGCATAAATACTGGTCATTGGCATGGTAACTTCATAGCCAATACCACCACATTCAATTAATACTTCAGGGGCTAATTTTTCTAATAATGTTCCACGTAAACGACCGATCACAGCTAAAACCTTAATCTAATAAACTTCCCGCAACCATACCACTATATATTTATACAGTAAAGTTACTTGTATGATTTAGCGTAACCGGCCTCTAACAACTTTATTGACCTGCCCTGCCATTTTTTCGAGGGTATCATGGCTATGGGCATGACACAGCGCAACAGCGAGTGCATCGGCTGCATCGGCTTGTGGCATCGCGGGGAGTTTCAAAATAGATTTAACCATATGCTGCACTTGGCTCTTATCGGCTGCACCTGTGCCAACAACTGATTGTTTTATTTGTCGAGCTGAGTACTCTGCTACGGGTAAGTTTTTATTCGTTGCCGCAACTATTGCAGCTCCTCGAGCTTGACCTAACTTTAAAGCACCGCCAGGATTCACGCCCATAAAGACCTGTTCTATGGCAAAAAGCTCAGGGGAAAATTGTAGGATTAACTCAGAGACGCCGGCAAAAATAGTTTGCAAACGCTCACTAAAGTTATCTTCCTCTTTTTTACCCGAGTACGCTTTGATACAGCCACTGCCTAGATAAGTAAGCTTACGCCCTTCTTTTTGAATAACACCATATCCGGTAATACGTGAGCCGGGATCTATACCTAAAATAATGGTCAAATGGGGATCTCTTTTTAAGAATTATTGTTCAGTTTTTATAAATTGATATGATTAATTATGCTTCCAATTAAACTAAATTCCAATCGTCGTTTACTCACTTCAATGCAATTCCGACATACCCTACATCCTGTACATACACGAAATTATGCTCATGCAATTTCGACATACCGTACATCCTGTACATTCACGGAATTATGCTCCTGCAATTTCGACATACCGAACATCCTGTACATACACGAAATTATGCTCCTGCAATTTCGACATACCGTACATCCTGTACATACACGAAATTATGCTCCTGCAATTTCGACATACCGTACATCCTGTACATAAAAAAGCAGCTAAAATTAGCTGCTTTTGACGGAACTCAATTTACCTACTGACTATTCAGCAGCAGGTTCTTCTTTCTTTTCTTCTTTTGGAAGAATCGCAATACCAAGCTCAACCAACTGTGCAGGGTTTGCTTTACCCGGTGCATTTGTTAACGGACAAGCCGCAGTGGTTGTTTTTGGAAATGCCATGACGTCACGTATTGAAGAAGCACCTGTCATTAACATCACTAATCGGTCTAAACCGAACGCTAAGCCAGCATGTGGTGGAGCACCATATTGTAGTGCTTCAAGTAAGAAACCAAATTTTTCTTGAGCTTCTTCATCACTTATACCTAAAATTCTAAATACAGCAGCCTGCATGTCTTGGTTGTGAATACGTACAGAGCCACCGCCTAATTCACAGCCATTTAATACCATGTCATAAGCATCAGAAAGTGCCCCGACAGGATTGGCTTCTAATTCTTCTGCGGTTAAATTGGTTGGTGCAGTGAACGGATGATGAATAGCGTGCATATGACCATCAACTTCTTCAAACATTGGGAAGTCAACAACCCATAATGGTTTCCATTCACCTTCTAGTAAATCTAGATCTTCACCTAATTTAAGACGTAAAGCGCCTAATGATTCTGTAACAACATTATAGTTATCTGAACCAAAGAAAATAATATCGCCAGTTTTAGCATTGGTGCGTGTTAACAAGGCTTTAACTGCATCTTCATTTAAGAACTTTAATACTGGCGATTGTATGCCATCGATACCCGTTGAAAGCGCAGCTTCAGCATCATTAACCTTTAACCAAGGCATGCCTTTAGCACCGTAGATTCCTACGTACTTAGTGAGTTCATCAATACCTTTACGTGAGAATTTTGAAGCGCCACCCGGTACACAAATTACAGATACGCGGCCTTTTTCGTCATTTGCTGGACCTGAGAATACTTTAAATTCCACATCTTTTAATATATCAGCAACATCAATTAATTCAAGCGGGTTACGTAAGTCTGGCTTATCAGAGCCAAAACGTGTCATTGCCTCTAAATAGGTCATGCGTGGGAATGAACCTAAGTCAACTCCCATTAATTCTTTGAATAAGTTAACGATCATTGATTCTGCAACGCCCATTACTTGTTCGCTGCTCATGAATGATGTTTCAATATCAATTTGAGTAAATTCAGGTTGACGGTCAGCACGTAAATCTTCATCACGGAAACATTTAACGATTTGATAATAACGTTCCATACCTGACATCATTAACAATTGTTTAAATAATTGTGGTGACTGGGGTAAGGCAAAAAATTGACCTTTATGTGTACGACTTGGTACTAAATAGTCACGTGCGCCTTCAGGGGTTGCTGCCGTTAAGATAGGGGTTTCAATATCTAAAAAGCCTTGGTCTTCTAATGACGATCGCACAGCTGAGGTGACTTTAGCGCGAAAACGCATACGTTCCGTCATTTCGCTACGGCGTAAATCTAAATAACGGTATTTTAAGCGTTGTTCTTCAGAATTTTTTTGGTTTGAATCAAGCGGTAATGGCGCAGATTTATTTAAAATATTAAGTTCTAAACCTAAAATTTCGATGGCACCTGTTTTCATGTCTTTGTTTACTTGACCTGTAGGACGCGCACGTACCTTGCCTTTTATTTGCACACAAAACTCATTGCGTAAAGTATTGGCTTTAGCAATAACGTCAGGTAAGTCTGGATCGTAAACGACTTGAACCATACCTTCACGATCACGTAGATCTAAAAAGATCACCGCACCTAAATCTCGACGACGGTTAACCCAACCGCATAAAGTAATTTCTTTGCCAATGTGAGATTCGTTCACATCACCACAATAAAGATCGCGCATGTATGTTGTCCTGATAATACTAACGGCACAATACTAAGAATTAGTACGGCATTTCGCTAGGTTAAAAAATTGCCCACATTATAAAGGAATATCGCCACAAGAAAAGGACTAAGAATATTGTGATAAGAAAATTATCGAATAAACGCTAATAATTGCCTGAATTAATAGACTTAACATGTATTTTTAGTGATATTTCAGCACTAAACATCACTTGTTATTTGTTATATTTGAGCTAAACACGTAATGATTTTTACCATCCGCTTTTACTCTATACATCAAAGTATCTGCAATTTTAATGAGTTCGATATCACTTAAACCGTCATCAGGGTAGATGGCAATACCAATACTGCAGCCAATGTTTACCCGCTCTGCTGACAAACAAAATGGTTGCTGCATCAGCTTTAAGACTTTTTCAGCAATAAAAGCAGCTTCGCTTTTATTGTGTAACCCCGTTAATAACAAAACAAATTCGTCACCACCAAAACGTACAACGGTATCTGACTGACGTACACTAAGCTTGAGTTTTTCGGCTACTTGGACCAGTAACTCATCACCAACATCATGCCCGTGGGTATCGTTAATAGTTTTAAAACCATCTAGGTCAATAAACAGCACAGCAATTTGTAATTGTTGACGTTTATGAAAATTAATTGCTGTGTTTATTCTATCTTTTAACAATACACGATTCGCTAACCCGGTTAATTCATCGTGAGTGGCCATGTGTTTCATTTTTTCTTCAAGACGTTTTCGGTTTTTAATTTCTTTATGTAAACGTCGATTCCACATGATTATTGAGATAATGACGATAAGTATAATCACCCCTGCTTGAGCTGAAACTCGCATAACAACATCCTTATCAAGCCCTGTTTCTATATTAACGCCAAACCAATTGTCATATATTATTTGTTTTTCACTTTCAGAAACGGTTGCCAATGTTTTATTTAAAATACTTTGAAGTTCAATCCAATTTTTTCGCACAGCAAAGTGATTGTTATCCTTATTAAGCTCTTCAATTACAGATATCGCTAAAACAGTTAGACTTTCTCTTTTTATTAACTCAGACGCTGTAGCGATATTCGAAATAAAACCGTCAACTTTGCCTTGCTGAACGGCTAATAGCCCCTCGTTGTGATTATCAACTAATTTAAGGGTTATATGAGGGTGCCTTTCTTTGATAATTGAAGACAAATAATACCCTTTTATCATTGATAACTTTTTCCCGTGAAAACTGCTTAGGTCAAGCTGATAACCGAGCTGACGCTGGTGAAGAATAGCCCAAGGCATACTCCAGTATGGTTGAGTGAAAATGACTTGTTCCTTGCGTTTGTCAGTAATCGAAATACTGCCGATCATATCAACTTTATGTTCAATTAAGCCTTGATACAATTCACTCCAATTAGCAAAAAAAGTATATTTAAAAGACAAGTTTGACCGTCTTGACATTAGCTTCATAACATCAGGGTTTATGCCTTTCACTTCCCCTTGCGCATTGACAAACTCCATGGGCATCCACTGCTTAACCATGCCGACATTAATTTTTTTATGAGCACTCAACCAGCTTTCTTCTTGTTTAGATAACTTAACTTTCTTCGCAGAACGAGCAAAGTAGCCGTTATCCTTTTGAATCAACCAATTATGTTCTAAGGCAATCAGCTGCTCAGCAGGTATATTGTTAAACCCTTCTTCAATAAGCTCGATAAGTTCATTATTACCTTGATTTACTAAAGAATAAACAGGCGAAAATACGTTCACATCCACTAATTGATAAAAAGAAGATTGTAAATTACTTTCAATCAAACGTGCATTTATAAGCTCTTGAGCCCCCAACATAACATCAATATTCCCTCGTTCGGCCTCATTTAGCATTCGATTAACCGACATAAAAACTTGAACGCTATGGTTAGGAAACTTATCAATTAAACTTTTTCCGTGTGCTCCTGCTACTACCCCGATCTTTTTGCCTATAAGGTCATACATTGAATAGATATTTTTATATCTTTTAGAGACAAAAACACCAACATCAACTTCATAAACTTGTGTAGCGAGTTGTAATTGATTGTCTAAAGATTCAGCCGAGTAAGCAATATGTATATCAACATCATTATCTTCTTGCATTGTTAATCGTGGTGACATTGACTGAGCAATAAACTCAATGTCTATGCCACTTTCTTTTGCCCATAAACGCCATAAATCTATAAATAAACCTTGAGGTTTTCCTATCGGTGAAACAGCCATATAAGGCGGGGAATCGGTTATAAAACTGAGTAATAAGGTTTCACTTTTTTTATCACGCCCTAACCACTTTTTTTCTATAGTCGATCTTTCATCACCAGAAATTTTATCAAAACCTTGCACAATATATTTTTTCAATGAGGTATTTTTCAAAGTGGTAGCGCCAACGTATTCAGCTCGATAAAAGCGGAGCCTTTTATAAGGGGGAAAACTATTATTTAATTCAAAATATTGAGTAAAAACCTTTGATGGTTTTTCTAGCTCGGTAAAAGCCATAATTTCGTTGTCTAATGCTGCTTGATATAACTCGTGGCGGTTAGGGTATAAACGTAACTTAAGATTCGGATATTGAGTCGTAACAACCGCAGCATGGCTTGACCCTTTAACCGAACCTATAATGTAAGGTGATAGTTGGTCAATTTCAGTTAAATTTGTAAAGTCTCTATGGGTATAGAAATAAAAATCATGAGAGAAAAATGACGGAGTAAAAGAATAAACTTTACTGCGTTCATCTGTTTTGGTCATTCCACCATGAATGTCAATTTCACCTGATTGAACACGCGACAATGATGTTGGCCAATCAGTTGTAACAAACTCAATTTCTATGCCTTGTCTTTCAGCCCATAACTTCCAAAGATCAGGCATTAAGCCATCAGCTTTCCCCTTGTCATTTAGAAACATGTAAGGATATGTTGTTTTATTTATTGCTATAGTAAGGGGCCGCTTTGGCAATTTGAAAAGGCCATCATTTGCCTGAATTTGTAAAGCGAAACACATCCCCCATAAAACCAAACTTAGGAATAAGTAATCAAGTCTCAACAGTAATTCCTTAATGCACAGAAAACGGTTAAAATATCTACAATTATAGACCCTGTTAAAATAAAACTGCATGTTAAGTGTTATCTTTAGCGACTTTAAAACATGCATGACTACCCAATCACACTCAATTAGAGGTAAAATAGCCTAAAATTGACTTTTAATACCAAAACAAGCTCAACGTAATGAAGCCATCAGAACCCGATTTAATATTTTCAAAAAAGCAAAAGCAGATTAAAGATTTCACTTTTGACGCACAAGTAGTCGAAGTTTTCCCTGATATGATTTCCCGCTCTGTGCCGGGTTACAAGACTATTATCGATACCATTGGACGCTTGAGTCAGCGCTTTGTTACCGAAAATAGTAATGTCTATGATTTAGGCTGTTCACTCGGCGCAGCAACATTAGCGATGCGTAAAGCAATTACAGCGAAAAACTGTAAAATAATCGGTGTCGATAATTCTTCAGCAATGGTTGAGCGTTGCAAAATGCATGTCAATGCATTCAAAGGAGAAACACCGGTAGAAATTATCGAAGGCAATATTTTAGACATTGAAATTGAAAATGCGTCGATGGTTGTGCTTAATTTTACCTTACAATTTATAGAGCCTGAAATACGCGCCACATTAATCCGTAAAATAGCCAAGGGGTTAAATCCCGGTGGCTTATTATTGTTATCTGAAAAAATATCGGATGACGACGATATATGTAATGAACTTCTTGTAGATTTACATTTAGATTTTAAACGCGCCAACGGTTATAGCGAACTAGAAATAGCTCAAAAACGTACTGCCATTGAAAAAGTAATGCGTATTGACAGCTTACCAGAGCACATTGAACGCTTAGAAAATGCTGGTTTTAACCATCAAACACCTTGGTTTCAATGCTTTAACTTTTTTTCACTCATCGCCATTAAGTAACTAAACTCATGTCATTCAATAAATTCTATCAAGAAATCGCTCAGAACCGCTTAAGTCACTGGTTAAACACTTTACCTGCTCAACTTAGTGAGTGGAAAAAAGAACATTTACACGGTGAATTTGCTCAATGGCAAAAAACCTTAGCTGCTCTACCTCAAACAACACCGTCTGTTATTAATATCAGTGATGGTGTTAGCGTTGGTAAAAAAGAAGATATAACTGAAGGCGAATATAAACGTTTAGAAAACTTACTTAAAAAATTCAAGCCTTGGCGAAAAGGCCCGTATCATATTCATGGTTTGCACATTGATACCGAATGGCGTTCAGATTTTAAGTGGGATCGATTAAAAGAACATATTAGCCCACTAAAAAACAAATACGTTTTAGATATTGGTTGTGGCAGTGGTTATCACTTGTGGCGCATGCGTGGCGATGGCGCTACATTTGTTGTAGGGATAGATCCTACGCAATTATTTTTCACTCAATTCAATGCTATTCAGCACTTTGTGAATGACCCTAGCGTGAATTTACTACCATTAGGTGTAGAGCAATTACCTGAGCTCAATGCTTTCGATACCGTATTTGCCATGGGGGTATTGTATCACCGCCGCTCTCCTATCGATTTTATTTATCAATTAAAAGCACAATTGGTAAAAGGTGGGGAATTAGTATTAGAAACCCTCGTGGTTGATGGCGATGAAAACACCGTTTTAGTTCCCGGAGAGCGTTACGCTAAAATGCGAAATGTTTGGTTTTTACCGAGTTGTGAGGCAATGTGTGGCTGGCTTTCACGTTGTGGCTTTAAAAACATTCGGGTTGTTAATACTGACATCACAGCACTTGATGAGCAGAGAAAAACTGATTGGATAGATACTGAATCACTTGTTGATTTTCTTGACCCTAACGATAACAGCAAAACAATCGAAGGCTATCCTGCGCCTAAACGCGCTATTTTTATCGCCAACACTTAATTAGCTGACTTATTTAACAAGGTATTTATCCAAAATCAATTGATAAGTTCCTTGTTCTTTAATAGTTTTAATCCCCTTATCAAACAAATCTCTATTCTTTTCTGTTTTAAAAGCTGCTGCATATGACCGTTCATTAAAGATGTAATGAACGTTAAAAGGTTGGGCATGTCGGCCTGATGTATGGTTACTCATAAAATATTTAAAGATATTAATATCGAGAATAATAACTTCTGTACGTCGTAAGAATAACATATCAATTTGTTTCATTTGATCGGCCATTTCTCGATATTCCGTCGAATAGCGAATGATTTTACTAAAATCGTCACCCAAAAATTTCTTGGCATTTTGAAATGCAATCATATTTTTCCCGGCTAAAGATTTTATATCATCAATGAACAATTGGTTATCAAGTAAGCTAACGGCGACATTCTGATAGGTAATATAGGGGCGGGAAACAAAGAGATTTGGATGTTTATAGTCAGAAAGTACCGTTATTATTCCGTCGGCATTTAAGCGCTGAAATCCGGTTACGGTTCGACCAAAAGGCACATGAATAAAGCTCACATCAATATTTGCTGATGCAAAAGATGCATGGAAAATATCTAACTCAATACCGGTGCCATTAGCTTCGATAATAAAGGGTGGCTTGGATAAACCGGCCATTAACTCTATTTTGTGATTTTCATCACGTGGAACATTGCTTTGGACATTATTTATTGTATTACTTTGAATATTTTCTTGAGCAAATGCACTTTGCCCGAAAAGTAATAAGCTCATTAATAATAATATTTTATGAGAAAAGATCAGCACAACACAGAAATCCTTTAAAGATAAACACTTGCATTAATAAATAAAAACTAGGTAAGGTATAACAACAAGTGATAATACAACTTTATCTAATGCTTACAATCATTACTCATAAATATAGGTGCTTCAAGGCTGAACTACCAATGCTAAATACTAATCAACGCATAATACCATGGTCGTTATAATCGGATAAGATAATTAAAATTGAAAAGGATGCATATGAACGAGCTTTGGTCACAGCGAAAACTAGCCAGTGTTGCGAAACGTCAACATGATCACCGTAGTCCTTTTCAACGTGATCGGGCACGAATACTTCATTCAGCTGCTTTTCGTCGTTTACAATCAAAAACACAAGTAATGGGCAGTGGTCAAAGTGACTTCTATCGAACTCGACTTACTCACTCATTAGAAGCAGCACAAATTGGCTCAGGCATAAGTGCTCAATTAAGAAATAAGCACTCAAAACTATGCACTGAACTCTTTCCCTCTGACGAAAACTTGATTGAATCTATTTGTTTGGCCCACGATATTGGCCACCCGCCCTTCGGACACGGCGGCGAAGTAGCGCTGAATTTTATGATGCGTGAACATGGCGGCTTTGAAGGAAATGGACAAACATTTCGTATCGTTTCGCACCTAGAGCCTTTCAGTGAATGTTACGGCATGAACTTATCGCGTCGAACGTTATTAGGACTAATAAAATATCCACAAACCTTAGTAAATTTAACACAGCTACCTTTACCGATTGCTCCGCAAACCTTTAGACAATTAAAAGCCGGTGATTGGCACCCTGCCAAAGGGCTATATAGCGACGACACTGAAATGTTTGATTGGGTATTATCGCCTTTATCTTCATCTGACCTAGCGCTATTTCAATCAATAAAACATATCAAAAATAAACACAGTAAAACAATATTTAAATCTTTAGATTGTTCAATTATGGAACTAGCAGATGATATTGCTTACGGCATTCATGACTTAGAAGATGCCATTGTTACCGGTGTGGTTAGCCAGCAAGATTTTGAACACGAAGTTATCATCAAACTCAAAGAAATCGATGAACCTTGGATACAGGATTATTGTGAAAATTTATCGGTGAAATTGTTCAGTGAACACCATTATATTCAAAAAGAGGCGATCGGTGGATTAGTTAATTATTTAATTACTGAAATATACCTTAGTGATTTAAATGAAGAGAAAGAAATAAACTTTGATGAACCCTTGTTACGTTATAACGCAAAATTACCGGTTAATGCAGAAGATGTATTAAAAATATTCAAAAACTTCGTCTTTTCATTTGTTATCAAACAAACCAGCATTCAACAGCTGGAATATCGAGGACAACAAATTGTGATGGAGTTATTTGAAGCTCTTTCAAGTGACCCAACACGTTTATTACCCAAACATGCTGCGCAGCGTTGGTTGTATGCAAAAGAAAATAACTTGAACGGATATCGAGTGATAGCAGATTATGTTTCAGGTATGACAGATGACTACGCAACAAGACTTTATCAAAGTCTATTTACGCCAAACGGAATATAAATGCTGAACAACAGATACTTTGTAATTCAGCATATACATTATGCTTTCATAGATAATTACATTAAAAACTATCCTTTCTGATATAAAGAACAAACAGCACCAGCAGGGTCTTTAACGACTACATATTTATCTTTACCCGCTAGCTTTACTTCTGTCAGTAACTCACCGCCAAGCGCGGTAACATTAGCAACAGAGTCTTTTATATCAGCAACTAAAAAGTAAGGTAGCCATGCAGGTGGCATATCAGCATTTACCCCTTGAGAGTGACAAATACCACTGACTGCTTCACCCGTTTCTGGACTTTTCATGGCATAATCGTTGTGATCACCCATTGCAATGTCTTCAACTTGCCAACCGATAACTTTTTGGTAAAAGTCTTTCACTTCGCCAGCATTTTCTACCGTTAAATCTAACCACGCCATTTCACCAATTTTATCGCTCATTTTACTGCTCCGTTGTTTCATTAATTTTAGGATTTCTAGGATAGTACTTTTCTGGCAAAACGCTAATATGTTCAAAAAATCGAGTATCTTTGTACGGTAATTTCATAAAACCTGAAATTCCTTGTCCTTTGATCGTCGGTAATAACGTAATAATTTCAGCTAAACACTTTTCAAACTCAGCTTCTTTTTCATGGTTCAATAACATTAAATAACTGTGAATTTTTAAATGGGTCGGTAATACTTCAAAAATAATACAACCGGTATGATGAATTAAATTTAAACGCGATAATACTTCCATGATTTCCTCTGGTAGGTATAGATATTCATCAGGATCTTTACCGTCTTCAAAATAGGAGTGCAAGCGAGTAATATCGTCTACTTCAGCAATATCGCTTACTTCAAAAGAAATTTTCTGGCCAAGCTCAGCAATAAAGTCGTGTTCACTGTTTTGCCTTTCTACGTGCAAAGTATTTTTAGCATTGAATAAACAACTCTTAAACATACCTACGCGATGAATACCTTGAGCGAGGTGTACCATGTTATTTACTGCACTTTGGAAAGAGACTTTTAAACTGGAGTCAAACAAGCTTAGGTTTGAATCAATATAAACGCCATCGGCTTGCCAACGTATCGCCAACCCCCCAACCACAGGGAAATTCCCTAAACGGCCAACAGCGGCTATAAATGCTTTTTCGGTATCGCCCATGCCCATCAAAAAATTTTTATAATATTTCTCTAATTGTGCATCATCAATATCGCTTAATTCATCACTGCCGGTTGATTCTCTTAAGAATGATTTTCTTGAGCCATAAACTACAGTATCAATAACATCGTCAGTTTTTAATTTCAGCCATACCGGGATCAGCGGGTCAGCATCAAACAAAGTGTGTTGCTTAGCCATAACCATTTGCTTCAAATAAGGTAACTGCTTGAAAAAATAATCTCCGCCACTATTGCGCGTACTTCTTTCTTCACTGAGCATAGCTTCAATAACTTTTGCCAGAAGTTTAGGCAAACCTAATGAAAGTGGTGAAATAACTTGATGACCATACCGACAAGATTGCCCGGAAGCTATGGCGTAAAGTGTTGCTGCTAGCCCTTGTTCGTCAAAACGAGGTGACGACATTGCACCGCTAATTTGATCTTGGCCGATGAAATAGACATCACCCAAACGTGCGTTAGTATTTTGCAAGTCACTGCTCATTAAATCCATAATGCTGTTTGCTGTGTTTTGTCCTGATGAGTCAAGTTGTGCAATGACCGCTGAGCCCCAATCGACTAAATATACTTTTTGGGTCTCTTGGTTATAAACGACATTTGAGGGTTTAATATCGCCATGTACATAAGGCTTACCTTTTTCATGCTGACTACAATCTCGTAAATATAAAAGAATATCAGCCAATTGAATGGCAATGTTAACAACTAGCTCAGCCGGCAATGGCCCATGAAGTTGAGAGTATTGCTCTAAATCAATACCGGGCGCACGTTGCATATGCACAATAGATTGACGTTTAATTTTGTAATATTGAACAACTTTTGGAATTCGACTATGTGACAGTTCACTTTGAATTTCAGCTTCTTCGGCTAATCTGTCTTGCACATGTTGCGGTAAATTCATTCGTGAAAATTTAAAAACAAACGCATTGCCTGATTCATCATCACCATTAAAGACAAAGCCGTAAGCGCCCTTACCCAGTAAGGCTATATTCTTATAACCGAGTAACGTTAATTGCTGTTGACACAGCTCTACCCAAACTTTTAATTTTGTCGCATCTTTAGTATTTAGTAAGTAAACAGATTGCTCTTCGGCAATATAAAAATGTTGCAGTTTGTTTTCGTGCACTTAATTTCCTAACTAGGTCTATTACATAAAAAGTATATCGCTAAAGCCTCTTAATGTTAACTGGCAGCTATAGACGTAATTCATGCCTTTGAAAATATTTTTATTCAGGTATTATCAATAAAAACAATAATAAAGCATAAAGGGATTTATATGAACACACTAAAAATAATTATACTTTTAATCATAGGGGCAATATTAGGTTATAGTTTTTCATTTATCGGTAAAGCTGATAATAATGAGCACTTTAATCATGAGAACGTCGCCTTATCAAAAGTACCTTTGTTTAAGACAGAACCTAAAGAAAAATCGAAAATAAAAAACAAACAACAAAATATTATGGCAAACACTCCTCCTGCTGCAATCAGTAGTAACTGTAAAGATAGCAAATACAATAATATAGAAGTGAGTCAAAAACACCTCGATTTAGTAGAAACTCATCAAACATTAAAGCAAGAATATCATAAATCACTGAGTAAAATTTCTACATTAAAACGTCAACTCGGTGAACTTGACGAGAGTGAAGTAACAGATGAAGAAATGGAAAGTCTAGTTCCAGCACCATTTAAATCTTTTCTAAGTTCATTTAGAGGAGAAACCAGAAATGATATCTTTGATTTTCATAATAAGGAAGATGATTTTGACTGGGGTTATGATAAACAAAATAATATCTCCGATTATATTCAAACCCATTTTGAAGGCGTCAATGTTGAGCTTATCTCGGTAATTTGTAAACAGCCACGTTGCGAGATTCTAGTTACTGAAAAACATGAGAATGCTTGGGATAATATTATGAAAGATATGACACAACAATTATGGTGGAAGTTTTCATCATTTACGTCGTCGACAAGATCGAATGCTGAAAATGAATTGTCAATTTACGTTTTTTTCTCTCAATAACCTTTCATTAAATATAAAAAAACCTGCAATAGCAGGTTTTTTATTTTCTATGTTTTATCTAAGTGCGCAAGAACAAAATTAAGACATGTGCATTAACATGTTACTTGGTTCTTCTAAAAACGATTTCCACAAATTACAAAAACGAGCAATTGAACCGCCATCAATTATACGGTGGTCACCAGACCAACTTACTTGCATAATATAACGCGCTTCAACTTCACCTTTATCGTTAAAGCGTGGTAATTTTTGTAATTTACCTAACGCTACAATTGCAGATTCTGGTTTATTGATTATTGGTGTTGCGATAGTACCGCCAATAGCACCAATATTTGAAATAGTGATAGTACCACCTTTCAAGTCTTGTGCTGGAACACGGCCAGAGCGAGCAGCATCTGTTAAGCGCATAATATCTTTAGCAACGTCGACAATCGACTTAGTTTGTACCTGTTTAACATTAGGTACTAACAAGCCAACTTTAGAGTCAACTGCCATACCAATATTATGATCATCAAAATAAGTAATTTCGGTACAATCATCATTCACTTGCGTATTCACAATCGGAAATTCTTTTAAAGCTAAAGAAATCGATTTCATGAAAAATGGCATCATGGTTAGTTTGATATCTTGCTTCGCGTAACTCTCTTTCATACCACTACGTAAAGCCATCAAGTTGGTCATGTCTATTTCTTCACAGTAAGTAAAGTGAGGAATGGTAGACACAGACTTAACCATAGCCTTCGCCATAACCGCTTTAATACCACGAATAGCTTCAACGCGTTTACCGCCACTTTGTGGGGCAACAACTTGAGTTACATTTTCAGCTACAGCAGCAGGAGCGTTGGTGAATGAAACAACGTCTTCTTTGAAAATACGACCTTTCTTACCACTGCCTGGAATTTCATGAATATTTACATTTAATTCGCGGGCAACGCGGCGTACCGCAGGGCTAGCCACAGCTTTACCATTAACAACTTTCTGGGCAACTTTTGCTGTACTTACAGCTTCAGTTGCTTTTTTTGCCACCGCACAAGTTGCCGTTTCAATAGGCTTTTCAATAGGCTTTTCAACAACAGGAGATGCTGAAGCACCATTGGCAGAAAGTTTCTCTATTTCAAATAAAGGCGCATGCACTTTTGCGATTTCACCTTTAGCGTAATAAAGCTTAGTAACCGTGCCATTATGCATTGCCGGAATTTGTACAAGTGCCTTGTCGGTCATTACATCAGCGATAGGTTGATCTTCAACAATCACATCGCCTTCTTTCACTAACCATTCAACGAGTTCACATTCAACAATACCCTCACCAATATCAGGTAAAATAAAGTCTTCTCGCTCTAATGAAGGTGCTGTATTAGTAGCAGGAGCTACTGGAGCCCCTGACGTTTCAATGGCAGCAGAACTTTGAGCTTCAACGGCAGGAGTATCTTGCACAGCTGAAGATTCTTGCTCTGTAGTCATTGAAAAAAGTGGTTGATGTACTTTAGCAATATCGCCCTGAGCGTAATAAAGCTTAGTAACGGTACCATTATGCATAGCGGGGATTTGTACCAGTGCCTTATCTGTCATCACATCAGCAATAGGCTGATCTTCAACAATAACGTCACCTTCTTTAACTAGCCATTCAACTAGTTCACATTCAACGATACCTTCACCAATATCAGGTAGAATAAAATCAATACTCATGACAAAAACCTTAGTAATTTATGCTGTGTTTAATGGCTTCGTACACTTTTAAGTGGTCAGCAACATATTCTTTTTCTAACGATAATGGGTAAGGTGTATCCATACCACATATTCGAGCAATCGGTGATTCAAGATGTAGGAAACACTCTTTTTGAATCGTTGCAGCAATTTCACTGGCAAAACCGGCGGTTAACGGCGCTTCTTGACTAACAATTAAGCGACCCGTTTTAGTCACCGAGTTAACAACGGTTTCAATATCCCAAGGCAAAATTGTACGTAAATCGATAATTTCACATGAAATACCATCAGTTGCCGCCATTTCAGCCGCTTTCTCGATAATTTCCATTTGTGCGCCCCACGCCAATAACGTGATATCGCTACCTGCGGTAACGACTTCAGCTTTGCCCAGTGGTAATTGATAATCTTCTGTTGGTACTTCACCGATAGATGCACGATATAAACGTTTTGGTTCAAAAAATATAACCGGGTTTTTATCGCGAATAGACGCTAGCAACAAACCTTTTGCTTGATAAGGATTACGTGGCACAACGACTTTCAAACCAGGAGTGTGTGCGAAGTAAGCTTCAGGAGACTGACTATGATATAAACCGCCAGCAATACCGCCACCATATGGCGAGCGTATTGTAAGGTTGCCCACATCAAACTCATTGCCGCTACGGTAACGAAACTTTGCTGACTCATTAACAATTTGATCGAAAGCGGGAAAAATATAATCTGCAAATTGGATTTCAGCAATAGGTACACTGCCCTGCGCAGCTAAACCGTTCGCAAAACCAATAACACCTTGCTCAACTAAAGGGGTGTTGAAGCAGCGTGATTTACCAAATTTTTCTTGTAGTCCACTGGTTGCGCGAAAAACACCACCAAAGTGACCAACATCTTCGCCAAAACATACCGCACGATCATTTTCAGTCATTGCAATTTCAAGAGCGTTATTAATTGCATGTAATAAATTCATTTGCGCCATTATTTAATTCTCCCTGCGGTGAATGGGTAGGCTTCTGGGTACTTTTTGATATGCACTTTTAACTCTTCAAGTTGAGCTTTTAATAATGTAGGTGGTTCGTCGTAAACGTCAGTGATCAAATCTTCAACCGGCGGCTTATCAATTTTTTCTGCAACTTTAACAGCCGCTAAAATCTCTTCACGTAATTTATCAAACAAGGTAGTTTCTTGCTCTTCATCCCACCAATTATTCAATAGCATCCAGTTTTTCATACGAAGGATCGGATCATGAGCTTGCCATTTAGCTTCTTCTTCACGAGTACGATAGCCTGATGGATCATCAGATGTAGAATGTGCACCTAAACGATATGACATCGCTTCAATAAGCACGGGTTTATTTTCTGCAAGAGCATAAGTACGAGCATCTTGTGTTGCTTTTAATACCGCTAAAATATCGTTACCATCGATACGGATGGTTTTAATACCATAACCAACACCACGTGAAGCAATACCATTACCCGCGTACTGTTCATCTGACGGGGTCGATATAGCATAACCATTATTACGACAAAAGAATATTACCGGAGAATCGTGCACAGCTGCCATATTTAAACCGGCGTGAAAATCACCTTCTGATGCAGCGCCTTCACCGAAATAACAAATCGTTACTGCGTCAAGTCCTTGCAACTTTTGCCCGTACGCATAACCAGTAGCTTGGGGTATTTGAGTCGCTAATGGTGAAGAGATTGTCATGTAGTTTAATTCTTGGCTACCGTAATGAATTGGCATTTGACGACCTTTGCCTAAATCTTTTTCATTACTAAACATCTGGTTCATGAAGTTTTCAAGAGAAAAGCCACGGTACATTAAAGCACCCTGCTCTCGGTATTGCGCCATGATCATGTCTTGAGGTTTTAAACCAGCTGCGCCACCCACACTTGCAGCTTCTTCGCCAAGTGCGGTCATGTAAAAGCTTAAACGACCTTGGCGCTGCGATGCAACCATACGCTCATCAAGCACACGGTGAAACGCTAATGTTTCATAAATTTTAGTTGCAGACTCCTGATCAATTTCAGGAAGCTCGGCGCCGTCATACACGCTACCGTCTTGTTTTAATACTTTGAGGATGGGAATTTCAACAGAATGACCATCAATAAAAGCGGGTTGATGTACCACCGGACTTTCTTTATATACGTCAGTGTTCATAGCCTTCTCTTCTTGTGTTGTAGAATGTGTCCATTGCACGGGTGCGTTATACCCACTTTTTATCCATATTCAGGATTTAATTATCTGTACTTATGTTTAGTACTTATTGGGTTTTGTGCAATGAGTTGTTGTAAATTAATCGCACGCACTTTACCTTTACGTAAACTGAAATACAAGCGGTGTGAGTTAACTATAATTTTGGGCGCAAGTGATTCCTATCAATTCGCCCATAAAAGTTTACATCATTATTCGATAGTTGTAGGGATAACGGTTAACAGTGCTCTTTGTCCAATAGCAACATTAGCATTTGGAAAAATAATAGCTTCACCCGCTATTTCAGTTTTTATTTCACGGCCATCATCTGTAGCTAATACAGTTCCTTTTGGAAAATCAGTAAAGTTTTCAACATCATCAGAAAAACTCAACGAGAAGTCTTCACCTTGGCGATTAATAGTTTGGTAAATTTCATAAATACTAAAATCATTTTCATCATAGTTTTTTAATAGCAAGTCTTGTCCTGAAACTAAACGGGTTAACGTTTCTTTTACTTGAGCAAATTTTGTCATATCGTTTTCGCCAAAAGGTTTCACTTTTCCAAGTTCAACCGTAAAAGCATCGGCATTAAATTCATTTGATGAAAAGTAACTAAACGTAGTTGTCGGAGAATGCGAAAGCAAAATAGTGTTAACACCGCAAGCCAGCATAAATTGCAGTTGTGATTTTTTCCAAGGTTTACCGTGTCTAAAGGGGTAAACTGCAAACTTGTCGTTTTTAGAGCCACGAATTGCCGTATGTAAATCATAATGACAACGTTCACGTTCAACATTATTTTCACTATCAGTTGCATTAACCAGCGCTTGTCCTTGTTCGAAGAAGTCACGCACGGTATTTTCGAGTAATAAAGCACGGTGGCGTTCTTTATTAATTAATCCTGCGCCATTGCCTTGATCGGCTGAATGACCACCAGAAAATAATCGGTTCATATTTTCTTCAACAAAACGCTCTGAAATATTTATTGAAGCTGGATTACCAAAAATAAATAATACTCGTTCCGTACAAGCAAGTTCACCCAGTATTAGTTTTTGAATAAGCTCTGCACAAATTTCAATGGGGGCAGTTTCATTGCCATGAACAGCACTTGAAAGCACTATATCTTTAGCAGAGCATTGAAGGTCGAGGGGTTCAAAGGTAATAAGGCCCGTATCATGTACCGTGACTTTTGTTTGGCTTTTACTTTGCTTATGTTGCACTTCAAAAGAAAAACTTGCCGCCAAAGACCATTCGTTCGCGCGAGTTAGGGAGAGAAAATCCCCGGTTGTTTGTAATTGATTCTGTAACGCTGACTGTACTTTACTCAAACCACTTTCACTTTATTACTCAAAATTAGCGTTTATTGTACAAAATAATAGTGAATATTGCGCTATTTGTAATGAATAAATGTAGATTTACGCTAATAACCTTAGTTCTGATTGTTTTCGATAAGTAATAGCACAACTGCCATTACTAATCATGCCATCGATAAAACTTATAAAAGCGTCACTGTATCCCTTAGGCAGCCTTAATATTATTTTTACCTGAATTTTTCGCTTGTATTAAAGCATCGTCAACATTATGAAGTAAGTCTTCAGGGCTCTGTCCTAAGCTTCTTAACGAGAAACCAACGCTACAAGTGAGCGACAATGTTGAAGGCATAATATTACCGTTAACACTTTGCTGAATTTTTTCAGCTATTTCAAAAGGTAAAACGCTTGTCGATGTTGGCCATACGACAATAAAGCTATCATCCAACCAACGATATAAAGATGTTTTTTCAGGCAAAGCTTGTGTGAGCATTTTTGAAACAAGCACTAATACCTCGTCCCCTACCGACTCGCCATAAAGATCGTTAACGTCTTTAAAGTTATCTATATCGATTTGATATACCACAAAAGACTTTTTCAATTTATCCGCAGTTTTACACCAAGACATTACTTTCATTTGCCCTGCTCGTCGGTTGGGCAAATCCGTTAGTGGATCAACAAGAGAAAGGCGTTCTAACGTCTGCGCCATAAGGCCTAATTCTTTGATGCGGCGATAAGAAAAGATCAATAAACTAAATGCGATCGTTATTCCCAGCGGAATAAGTTCATCTAATTCAAAGTCTTCATGTTCTCGGGATAAATGATAAATAAACTCTAATACATCGAAGTATAAAAAAATAACGAGCATTAATAGATTAAAAATAGTAACTATGATCAACTCTTTGACCAATGTCGGTTTATGAAAGTATTGGTGATGAGGCATATTTGACACTTTATTGTTATAATTTTTTTGTCATGAAAAGTGGTTGATAACAGCGTCTTTAAACAATCAACCACTTTATTTTATATAAACGTCTTTTTATAAACCAGCTTTAGTAAAAGCGGCACTCACCAGCACTTGTGCTTCAGCAATAATGCGCTGTAAATGTGCTTGATCAATAAAGCTTTCGGCATATATCTTATAAATATCTTCTGTACCTGACGGACGTGCGGCAAACCAACCATTATCGGTCGTGACTTTTACACCACCAATTGCAGCATTATTACCAGGTGCATGTGATAATACTTGATTAATTTTTTCGCCTGCAAGTGTTTCACTGGTAATGTCATCAGCACTTAGTGACGTTAGTACTTGTTTTTGTTCAAAACTAGCAACGGCTTCAACACGACCATAACAAGGCTCACCTAATTTTTCAGCAAGCTCTTGATACAATTGATATGGGTCTTTCCCGGTAACCGCAAGGATCTCTGCAGCCAGCAATGCCATAATAAAACCGTCTTTATCTGTTGTCCAACAGCTGCCATCACGGGCTATAAATGCTGCTCCAGCACTTTCTTCACCGCCAAAAGCATAAGACGAATCACTTAAGCCATCAACAAACCATTTAAAGCCAACAGGTACTTCAGATAATGGACGTTCAATATGTTTAGCAACACGGTCTATTAAGGAACTAGACACTAAGGTTTTGCCAATTTTGCTCGTTTTCGGCCAATCACGGTGTGTCATCAAATAATAAATGGATACCGCTAAATAGTGATTGGGGTTCATTAAACCACCCGACTTAGTCACAATACCATGACGATCAAAATCAGGATCGTTACCGACAGCAACATCGAACTTATCTTTTAAGGCAATTAAACCAGCCATTGCATAAGGCGAAGAACAATCCATACGGATTTTTCCATCTTTATCAAGCGGCATAAAAGCAAAACTTGCATCTACTACCGGGTTAACTATTTCGAGGTTTAAACCGTATTTTTTAGCAATAACAGGCCAATAATGAATACCTGATCCGCCTAATGGGTCTACACCAATTTTTACGCCCGCTTCTGCTATGGCTTTCATGTCGACGACTTGCTCAAGCTCTTCAACATAAAAAGTAATAAAATCTTGTTTTGATAAGAGTGGAGACAAACATGCTTCACTGTATGCGATTTGCTTCACATCAACCAAACTTGCTGCAATTAAGTCATTTGCACGCTGTTCAATTTGCTTGGTTACATCACCTTCTGCCGGCCCGCCGTGCGGTGGGTTGTATTTAATACCACCGTCTGTTGGTGGATTATGCGAAGGAGTAATAATAAGACCGTCAGCTTGATGATCTTTATTTTTTGCTAATTTATTATGCGCAATAATAAGACGAGAAATAACTGGAGTGGGTGTAAAACCATCATCATCTTGAATGATAACAGCAACATCGTTTGCAATTAATACCGACAAAGCACTTGAAAAAGCAGGTTCAGAAAGTGCGTGCGTATCTTTACCTAAGAACAATGGTCCTTTTAACCCTTGTTCTGTACGATGCTCTGCAACCGCTTGGCAAATAGCTATTATATGTTGCTCATTAAAACTAGTTTTACTGGCATTACCACGATGGCCAGATGTACCAAAAGTTACACGTTGCTGCGTAATAGCAACGTCGGGGGTTAATAAGAAATAATCACTAACTAGTTTACCAATATTGATACGGTCTTGTGGTCGAACTGGTTTTCCTGCATGTGCATGAATAGTCATGATATTCCTTCTTCTTTTATTAAAATATTATTATCGAATTTTTTATAGTTATTATAAAAGGTCGCGAATTTTCTCTGCATCTTCTTCTGTGTAACCTAACGTTAACGATGCTTTGGTTAGCATCATTTTTTTACGTGTAGTATTTGAATTCGTCATTACCCAAAATGGGCTGTCAGGTATTTGTAATGGCTTAGTACTACTGCCACTGGCTGAAAGTTCATCTTTACTCTTGGCAAAATATAAACGGTCACGGCCTCTGATCTCAGAAACCACAGAAAAGTTTTCACTGTGTACGCGGTATAAAGCAGCAAGAATAAGTAAAAATCGACCAACAGCGCCACGCTGCATCGCTAATTCTTCTTTATTAATATAATTGAGTACATTGTCAATACTAGGTGGTTCAACCTTTTCTTCAATGACCACGGCTTCTTCAACAACAACGTCTTCATTTTCACGCTCTTCTTCAACTTGAAGAGTCTCACTTTCAACAGCTGTTTCTTTATTATCAGATACACTTACTTCAATATCGTCAACTGTATTTTCAGCCAATGTTAAGCTGAGCAAACGACGTAAAATTGACGAAGCACTTTCGCCAATAAATTGGGTATTCGACACTATGTACTGATAAAGTTCTTCATCTATTTCAATGTTTTTCATTAATTGCCCTAAATTATATTAATCGCGCAGGATTATACTTAGCTTAAGGTAAACTTTCCAGCGGGAATATCTTGCAAGTATGATAAAAGAAATTGCATCAAGCTATAAAAGCTAAGACAATTAACCGTATGACGAACACGAGTAAACTCCATAAATGAGCATCCAATGACAAAAACTTTACACTACAAGCAACAAGGTTCTGGCGCCGACGTTATTTTAATTCATGGTTTACTTGGCAGTTTAGAAAACTTAAATATGGTGGCAAAGTGTCTGATAACGCAATATCGAGTTACGAATATCGATGTAAGAAATCACGGTTTGTCATTTCATAAAAACTCTATGACCTATTCAGAATTAGCACAAGACATTGTCGATGTAATGATAGATAGGAATATTGAACGAGCGCATATTTTGGGGCATTCGATGGGGGGAAAAATTGCGATGCAAATGGCACTAGAGCATAGCGAAAAAGTTGATAAACTCATTGTTGCAGATATAGCGCCTGTTGCTTATCCTCCTCACCATGCTCATATTATTGAAGGGTTACAAAGCATCGATTTAGCCAAGATAACCAGTAGAAAAGATGCCGATAAACAATTGTCAAAATTTGTTGATGAAGCAGGTATAAGACAGTTTCTATTACGTAATTTAGCCGCAAAAGGCGAGAGTTTCGATTTCAAGTGTAATCTTGACTACATAGAACATTGTTATCCCCAAATAATGAAAGGCTATCAAGGAGAGCAATCGTTCAATGGTGAAACTTTATTTATTAAAGGCGGCAATTCTGCTTATATTAGCGCAGAACACCGAAATATTATCATGCAGTTATTTCCTCAAAGTAGAGCAAAAATAATTCAAGGTGCTGGACATTGGCTTCATGCAGAAAAAACAACAGCATTTAACAAAATTGTAAATGACTTTTTACAGAATTAATCCTTTTAGATAACAGGCTGTTGATCCAATTCAAATAAATTGCCCCAACATCTTGCTAGAATAACTCGATTGAATAAATGGTGTTGCACATACGATACCATTTATGCTAAAAATTATGTGTTTAAAAGCTGGGTTATGCTATAGTGCGCCTGAAATTTTTAGGGTGAATTATGTTAGCTGAAAACTTAGAACTTATTGAAACCATCGGTTTGAATTTATTTTTTGCTTTTATCTTTATTTTCATTGGCTTATCAGTCCATGATGTAATGACAAAGAATGATGTTCCCAAAATGGGCCGTATGGTGGTTTATTTGGTTTTATTTTTAGGTTGTGCAGGCTTTATAGCTAAAGGCATTATTCAACTGGTTTGGGAAAGCCAAGGGGTTGGGTAAAAGTAAAAATGGCAAAAGAAGCAAGTGATCTAACCACTATTGATTTGTTTAGTGATGAAAAGCGTCCCGGACGCCCAAAAACAAATCCTCATTCGCGTAGCGTACAAGTAAAAATAAATAAACGTAATCAGGTTAAACGCGATAAAAACAATGGCTTAAAACGAGTTGAATTTAAAATACATTCAGATTTGTTTGAGCAGCTTGATGACTTAGCCAAAATTAAAGGTGTTAGTCGAAGCGAACTTATTGAGTCGATATTGAAGAGTTCAATGACGGCAACAGAATTAAATATTAGTAAATAAGGGTTTTATACCATGGCAATTGTAGGTTTATTTTTCGGTAGTGATACAGGCAATACTGAAGCCGTCAGCAAAACTATTCAAAAGAAATTAGGCAAGAAATTAGTTGAAGTTAAAGATATCGCTAAGAGTACTAAAGAAGAAATTGCTGAATTTGATTTGATCCTTTTAGGCATCCCAACTTGGTACTATGGTGAAAACCAATGTGACTGGGATGACTTCTTGCCAGAACTTGAAGAAATTGACTTTACCGACAAGTTAGTTGCTATTTTTGGTTTGGGTGATCAAGAAGATTATGCTGAATACTTCTGTGATGCTATGGAACCTCTTAAAGATATTGTTGAATCAAAAGGTGCTGTTGTTGTTGGTAATTGGCCAACACAAGGGTATGAGTTTGAAGCATCTAAAGCATTAGTTGATGAAAACACCTTTATCGGTTTATGTATTGATGAAGACCGTCAACCAGAGTTAACTGAAGAGCGTATTGATAAATGGGTTGCTCAAATCTTTGAAGAAATGTGTTTAGCTGAACTTTCTGACTAGTTTACTCGCTAATACGACTTAATATTAAGCCTGCACTTCGCAGGCTTTTTTATTGCTGATATTTAGCTAAACTAGGTTAATTTACCTTTCTTCTTGCGTATATATAAGCACCTATTTAATTTAGCCACTAGCTCACCAGCTTCATTTTTGACATAAACGTTCACTGTTGGTTGATATTTTTCACCATGGCGAGTGCGCTCAATAATTTCATCAATAAAGTCATCAGTAACCGAAAACTCCGCCTTTACAATACCTTCTCCTGGCTTTATAAAGTCAATATCAGCAGATTTATCCCATACATAATAGTTATTACCTAATCGAGCTAAAATCATTAACACATAAAAAGGATCTGTCATCGCAAATAAGGAACCACCAAAATGCACGCCTAACGCATTTTTATTCCATGCTCGCATTTTTAAACGAACTTTTGCTTGTCTGAAATCGCTAGACAATTCAGTAACTTTAATCCCAGTAAATAGAAATGGCGGCCAAATATTTAACAGTAGTTTAAGCAACCAAGCTCTTTTTAACATATAACCCTCTTTGCTAATGTTATTACGACCACAAACAACTCATCGTACCAGTAGATTAATTGAACTTTACTATATTTTTAGTAAAAAAAGCGAGTGAATTTAGTAATCATTTCAACTAAGTCTTCCCACAAGCAAGAGAACCCCCTATAATTTTGTTTAACTTTCCGAATTAGAGAATAAAAGTCGATGGCAGAACAAAATGAAGAGCTAAAAAGAGCCGGACTAAAGATCACCCTGCCGCGGATCAAAATCCTCACTATCTTGCAAGATCCTAATAACCAACATATTAGTGCTGAAGATGTTTACAAAATACTATTAGAGCAACATGAAGAAATTGGATTAGCGACCGTTTATCGTGTACTTAATCAGTTTGACGATGCTGGCATTGTTAGTCGTCATCATTTTGAAGGTGGAAAATCTGTTTTCGAATTAAGTCAAAAGCAGCATCATGATCATCTTGTTTGTTTAAAGTGTGGCAAAGTCGTTGAATTTGAAGATAACGTAATTGAACAGCGCCAAGACGACATTGCTAAAAAACATAAAATAAAACTAACTAACCATAGTTTATATTTATACGGTGAATGTGAAGACGAAGAAGCTTGTGACGCTTACCGAACATCTCATAATTAGTGATTAAGTTGTTTGGGTCCTATTTATTAAAAAACCTGCTTTAAGCAGGTTTTTTAATTTTCAAAAATGAACGATTAATCATTATTCACTTCAATAGTAATTAGCAAAGTTTATTTTTGCATGTTGAACTTGATACGGTTATGAACATTGGCCTGCTTTAATAGAATATTCACCTTATTTTAGGCAAATAAAAAACGACTAAAAGTCGCTTTTTATTTATTTCGCAAAATTTTCTATTTCTTAATATAGTTAGCAAATCCTTTGCCAATTTTTAACTTCCCTTAATCAGATATCCATTTCCTGCTCATGTCGTCCATAACTGAGTAATCACTATATGTGTGGTAAATTAAGTTAACATTGCTGCTAGCTATTGCATCCGTTCAAGTAAATTCCATTTTTCTTCCAATCCATTGGAAATGATAGTGTCCTTTCTGCTAAATCCATTATCACCAAATGTTAACTTTTACCACTTTCCTTTTTGTACTTCCTGTACAGTATTATACAAACAACCTTTATCCCTTAACGTTATTTGCAGTGTTGTCCTTAACCGTTGTCTTCCTGACAGGATTAATAATAGCACTAGAGGCTTTTATAACTAGAACGTAAAAAAAATAAAAACACTTTGAAATAAAACATTTTAAACAATTTTCATGATTTATATCTTTTTTCAATCACTTATAGAATATTTAGTTTTTTAGCTTACATAATATTGAATGATCACTGATGCAATTGTGCGAAATGGCTTACACCTTAGTGTGACTTTGTCACAGGTCGTAAAAATGAGAAATGTAACAATATGAAAATATCACTGAAAAAAAGGAGAAAATTGGTTACTCTTGCCAAAACTTATACCTTTTGCATTACGTTAGTACATTTTTAATGCACAGGAAAATATTCCAAGGCAAGTCATTGAGATGAGGGCAACACAATATTGCCGTATTTTAACCAGCATATGTGGGAAATAAATTAACGCATATGTTATTACAGAGAAAACAATGTTTTTAGGAGTTTATGTGCTTTTGTTGAAGTCACTATTTTGTTTAACCGGTTCAGATAATCGTTATCGTTTTATAGCTATTCATTTAAGTTGTTATTTTTTGTTTGTTATTGCTAGCTCTCTTTTTTCTTTTAACGCCTTGTTATCTTTTCTCGTATTGTGCTTGTTTGTCGGTATATCGACTTTTTCAACAAAACGTCGATTAAATGATGCTAACCTCAAAACCAATTGGTTGTTTGCTTATACAGGAAGTTTCTTAATTGCATCTTTTGTTATCGTAATGAGTGCTAGTAGTATAAGTTATTGGTTACTTCTTTTCCCTTTTGCCATTACAACATTCTTAATGACTTTTAAAAGTAAGAATAATAATCACATCTTTGGTTATTATGGCGATATCGATTTAAGTAGCTATGTAAAGCAAGAAAATTATCAAAATCAAATGAGAATTGAACCAACATTTAACCAAGATGGCGTCGCTCACTCACACACAAGTAACCATGAAAATAATAGTAGTGCTTTTGTCTACAGTAAAAAAATAGCAAAAGATTCGAATATTCAACTTGATAGCGATATTGGCGAAATAATCAGGCTAAAACTATTAAACAATAAAAACACGGTATTAGCTGTAACAATAATGTTATTTATTGTCATAACGCTATTGACACTACCTTCGCTTACCACATCCTTTGATAATGATGAAAATACACTTTCACATACAAATGAAATTCCCTCTGCGACGCAATCAAAAAACGATCTACTGCATGAAATAACCTTACCTGATAACTTTTCTTTATTTATCTCTTCATTTAACGGTATTACTTTAAAATGGCAAGGGGATGAGACCAGTGAAATTTATTTATGGCAACAACTAACAGCTCAAGGCGATGAGACTTGTACGGCCATTACTTATAATAATGGAAAAGCGATCAGAACATTAAACGTTACCCAAGCAAATAATGGTGATTATTTAGCTAACTTTTCTCCATTAGATACTAAAGTAATAATCAATAATATTGCTGCTAGAAATAGTTTTACTTTATGTGGTTATGAGTTTTCCCTAAAAGGTAGCCAATCAATTTTGGGTAAGCACAGGTATTATTCAACATTTATTACAAATTAAGTAATTTCAATAAGTTTATTTCCATTCATCCTCGCTCGGAAGGCTTAGAGCCAAGACATTGAATAAAGACGACACCATGGATGGTGAAAGTCTAGCAAAGCAGGATGTCAGAGCCTAGATGCCTATTCTCAGTAAATGCTCCGGCATTACCCTAACACCACCCTACATCCACCTTGGAATCTCCGCAAAATTAATAACGTAGACATTAAACCTTAACATTCCCCTTAGGTAGTTTTGTCGTGATTCGAGATCTGCAGATAATTTCTTTCTTAAGTGCCTGCATGGAACAGCAGATAGCGCGGCTCATGAGACAAAGCCAAGAATAACGATATACAAAAACAATCTATTTTTTATCAAAAGCTTGGCAAGCTCTGCGTGGGCGTTAACGTATTGGACTTGGTATAAAAAAAAGACAAAAAAATACGGCTCTAAGAGCCGCATTTCTTGAACTAGCTTATATGCATCCTGCATAATTTGGTGTTCTGCTTCATCCATAAAGAACTATCCGTAGTATTTCCTAATATTCCCTTTCTTTCCATTCATCTTCCGTGATTGCAACTCATCCTAAGTCACATCATTAGTGATTTACATCCTGTGTATTTGTCTTAGCTGTTCCGCCAGCTGTTAATCCTTTAACTAAAGTTCCATTTATTCCTTCTGATGATTCCTATCATCCAGCCTAATCCTTCAAGCGTCCTTCTAAGAGCATACTACTCTGTAGGTCTTCCTGACCTGTATCGTCCTGATGTAATAAATATTACGTTAATTTTAATATTTTCGTACCCATGATAATTTTTTAATTTAACAACATAAACTTGTAATAAAAATGTAAATCAAATAAATACAACAAAATCATAAGGTAAGTAAAATAGTTTTCTATTTATCTTGTTTAACTTACTCAATATCTTACATGGATGTAGGACATATCTCACAAAGTTTTAGTCAAAAATGAAACTGTATATTGCAAACATGATAAAAGTGTTATCAAAAAGTTATTGATATGTGGTTTTATGCAATTAACTTAATGATAAAGCACATAAAGAAACATCATATAAATGTGCTTTATCAAGTGATTCGCTATTTTTCTCCTTTGAAATGTCTAACTACTTTATCAGGGCTCATTGAATTAGGTAAAACAACGTTAACTTTACGATGTAAATGAATTTTCCCTTCAACAATAGCACCTTCAACAATTGTTAATATTGGCGTTTCGTCAGCAATAGATGAAAAGAAAGTATCTTCAAAAATGATATCTCCTTTTATCATTGATTTTTTAGCGAGTGTTACGTCGCCATTAGATGCAATTAAATTAGCGCCAACACTAACTCCTTGCTCAATATTAATATTGCCGTTAACAACTTTAATGCTACGGGTAATAACGGCGTTTTTACCCGCTTCAATATTACCATTAACGGTTGATAACGAATAAGCTTCACTGAAATCGCCAATCTCGATATTTCCATTAGTCAGCTCTACAGATCTCACTTTTGCATTACGTCCGACCGTAATATTACCGCTATTATTCTCCAAATCCCCGGCACGCTGTCCATCTTTCACATCTATATTACCGAAGGTTGAGTAGACATCATTGCCGCTATGTCCTACTTGATTACCAACTACACAACCTGATAATCCTATAATTAATAGAGATGTTGATAGTAACGCCGTTATTTTATTCTTCATTTTACTTCCTTGATCTTAATTTAAGGTATTTTGCTTTTACAGGTCTAACAGCAAAAATCAAGCCAAACACTAACTCACTGTTATTGTTGTATTTTATAATTATTTATGATTTTATAATTGGTAAGAATGTTCATATTTGTGAGAATAACACTAATAAAGCACAAAAAGACAACACCGAATGCGCTTAACTTACTAATAAAAATAAAAAATACATAAATATATTGTTTGTTTAAATCATAAGCCAAACAGCTTCGTCGAAATAGTTTCACTAAAACCTTCTTCAATGCGGTAATAGATGTGAGTTTTACCGATAAGTTAACTTAAACTGAAACTAATAACTGAATTTATTAATGAAGACAAAGAAATTTTCTATTGCTCAATTCGCTGTTATTTCTTAGTATGTTGGTGACAACAATAATTAAGGAATAATAATAATGAACAAAAGTGAATTAGTAGCAAAAATCGCTGAAGGCGCAGACATTACAAAAGCTTCTGCTGGTCGTGCTTTAGATAGTTTAATTAGCTCTGTTACAACTGAACTAGCAAGTGGCGGTGATGTTGCATTAGTTGGTTTTGGTACTTACAAAGTTAATGATCGTGCTGCTCGCACTGGTCGCAATCCTCAAACTGGTGCAGAGATCCAAATTTCTGCAGCAAAAGTACCTGCTTTTAAAGCAGGTAAAGCTTTAAAAGACGCTGTAAACGGCTAGTCTTTTCAGGTCACAATTGTTACTGAGTGTACAATTGTGACCAACACTCTTTTACTTTGCACAAGCTCAGTTTGATGACGATAACTTAATCCAGTTAAAGCTTAATTGAGAATGAAAGTTAGCCCCCACAAAATTAGAGCAAAAAAATACCGAATAAAAATTCGGCACTTCTATTAACATTCTTTATTATTAATAAATCTAACTCGCCTTTCTGTAATGAATCATTAATGAACCTGTAACATTACCGACAGAAAGATCTTGAACGAATTCATAATCAACCTCTTTAAAAAATTGTTGATATTTCTTTGTTGTTGCATATACAGCCACACCTTCACTATCAGAATGTTCTTCTAAAATAGTATTTACTGCTGCTAAAAGGTAATGTCCAAATCCATGGTGTTGATGCAATGGGTGGATAGCAATAAAAGAAAGCATATGAAACTTTTTCATTGGAACCGCAGCGAGTACCGTTTTTTCTTTTTCTATCATTTGCTTTGTACTAAAATAACCTGCGCCAAGCATCATTTTTAAACGCCAGTGCCAAAATCTTTCTGAGCTTACACTTTCATCAGGGCTATTCAAACAAGCAACGCCAACCATTGCTTCCCCCAAATATAAGCCAACCATTGGTTGTTTAGCATGCCAGTAAGCACTCAACTCTTCGCGAATGGCTGCGCGTAATCTTTGCTCATAGTCATTTTTTTCATGAGAGAATATTTCTAAAAAAACAGGATCATCATGATAGGCTTGGTACAATAATGAGGCAGCGAGCTTTAAGTCTTCACCTGACAAATAGGCGGCTCTTATATCAAGATTCGTTTTATCACATACTACTTCCGACATACTTATCTCCCTTGCGTTTATTATTTTGAGCTAAACACCATAGCAGTAAAAAACAAATAAGGTCAAATATTCCCCAATTGCTTTACAGTTAAAAAATTACCTTGAATGATTAAACATAAACTGATTGTTGAGCATATCGTTGTAAACACATGAAATTAAAAATAGAAGAACAGATTAAAAAGAGCTTCAAAAAATTGTGTTATAAATGAATGTACCGAAATACAAAATGAAAAAAGAGAGAATAGTTTAAGCATGACGCCAATAAAGAAAAGGGTAGCAGAACTACGCTACCCTCTTTATATTAGGTAAAAACTAGCCTGAAATATTGCGTGTATAGTCAGCACCGTTACCCGTTTCTAATAAAACACCATCAACAAAATGCAAATATGTGCATTCATCTTTAGTGGTCAGGTCATCTTTGTGAACACGATGTGTACGGTAGAAAAGTACTTTTACCTCTTTGCCATTTAGTTGATACTTTTCATTGAAGTCAGCAAGTCCGAGTTTGTGCTGAACAGTATTGTATGAAGCATTTAATTGAATTTTAGCTATCTTTTTACGATTTTCATATTCGCGATCACCAAACGATGTTGAAATTGAATGACCTTCGTCATCCCCTCCGCCAACAGCAATTACACAACCGGTTAATGATAAAGTTAAAGGCGCGGCAACAAGTAATGCTATAATTGATTTTTTCATGGGTTTTCCCTTTTAGTTTTCTGAATATTTTTAGTAAAATATTTTATAAGACTTTAAACAAAGTTGATGAAGTAATAGCAAGGGTCAAACCAACTTTTTAAGCCATTGATATATTTACTAATAAACCATATAAAACAGAAGTCACACAAAATAACGGTTGTGATATTCACTAAAATATAGCCTCTTTAACAATTGAAAGTAACTTTATGACGATAACTGACGAAATAACAATCATTGCAAATAAAATCGCTAATCAAGGTAAAAAACCAACAGTGGCATTAGTAAAAACGATGCTAAGAACTCCTACCCCATTGCCGACAATTATTTCAGTATTAAGAAATTGGACACATGATCCTAAACTTATCGAATTAACTATTGAGCCCGAAAATAACGGCCAAATGAAACAGACAACAGCGTCGATTTCTCCTGAGATAAAAAAGGCAATAGAGCTAGCATTAAAGCCTATGGAAAATGAACTAGCTGAACTAAAAGCCTTAGTCATTAAGTTAATGAAACAACAGCAATAAAAAGGGTTAAGGAATGCGAGGCGTTAACGTATTAATAAAGTGAGCAAGGGAGTCAGCAACTTTCTTATGTGCTTTGCATCCGACTTTCTCTACCCAAACTTCCCCGTTGTCATTATTTACACTTAAGATCATATTTTCATCGTCTGTTAAGGCAAAAAATAAGGTCAAAGGCTGCTTTAATTTTTGCTTCATCAGTATATGACCAATCACATTTTCTTGTAATCGTTGAAAATCATCTTCACTCCAAGCAAAAAGTAAAGACAATGATCCTTCATCACAACTAGCATCTAGGGTGTCACTGTATAGTGTAGTGAAATACACTTTAAAATCTGAATGAAGAGTTATTTCTAAAGCTTCTTCAACATTATTAAAGTTTAACGGTTTACTTATTTCATATGGCTGCCAATATTGATGATTTTCATCGAAATCCTCAGATAAACAAGGCGAAGGCCACTGTTCATCTTTTTCAATCAGAGGTAAGTGTTGATAGCGATCTTGGTATTGTGATAAGTATTTTTCTGAAAATAATGATAAAGATTGCACTAACTCGCAAGGTGATGATTTCATCTGCTTAAAAGATCCTTTAAAATGTAACGACAAATAGTCAATAAACAAAACTAGTCACTTTATGACAAATTATAAAAACGCAAAAGCATTAAGCCAATTAACATTAGGTAAAGCCACTAGTTATTGCAGTGAATATAACCCAGAACTCTTACAAGCGGTACCAAGAAGTTTAAACAGAGATGGTTTAGCTATTTCAGCAACAGACTTACCCTTCAAAGGTGAAGATGTTTGGTATGGCTATGAACTGTCTTGGTTAAATAGCACAGGGAAACCTGTAGTCGCCGTTGCTGAGTTTCGATTCCCATGTACCAGTACCAATATAGTTGAGTCTAAATCCTTCAAATTATATTTGAATAGCTTTAATCAGAGTAAATTTTCATCTTGGCAAAACGTTGAAAACTGTTTGATAAAAGATCTATCAAATACCTGTGGAAGCCGGGCTTCAGTGCAACTATTTCCTGTTGATAATTGCCCTGCACTTCAAATTAATCATCAGATTTTTTCCGAAAACACAATGTGTATCGATGACACTGAACTTGATATAGAAAACTATCAGCTAGATGCTACTTTATTAGTTAATGCTTCGATTAAAGACGAGCAAGTTGAAAATGAATGCTTAGTCAGTCACTTATTAAAGTCTAACTGTTTAATTACCAATCAACCTGACTGGGCAAGTATCTATATTCAATACAGTGGTCATAAAATATCAAAAACAGCCCTTTTAGCTTATTTGATATCATTTAGACAACATAATGAATTTCATGAACAATGTGTTGAACGAATATATTGTGATATAAAGAAATATTGTCAAGTAACTGAGCTAACTGTTTTTGCTCGTTATACTCGACGAGGTGGTTTAGATATCAATCCATTTCGTTCAACATCTAAATTACAAGCGCCAATGGGAAGAATGCTAAGGCAGTAACAATTTTTACAATTAAATCAATTATAAATTGTTATCTATGCTGACTTTTTAGTGTCTAAGGTTTACTATTAACCAATATTATTTAAAGTTTAGTATTGCTTTTTAATTTAATATCCATTTAGCTAGACTAATAACCAATTGTATCAGTTCACTAAGCCAATAAAGTACTATACGGAAATCTGTTTTTTATGAGCAATAACTCAGCCGCAAACAAAGAAATAATTTTACTGAAGAAAAAACTCGATATCGCAATTTCGTCTCGTGCCGAAATAGAAACAGATCTTAAATCCCAATCTTCATTATTAATAAAGTTTATAGAAAGGCTTTCTCTCGTTTGTAAAGGCATGGATAGCACCCTTGATAACAAGTTAGCAAACTTACGCGTATTGTTAAAAAAATCAGCTCCTCTTTCCGATATTCAGACACTTATTGCAGCGATTTCGCTTATTCTGCAAAAGCAAGCTCAAACTAATGTATCAAATCTTAATCAACTACATGACCGATTCCATGTTGCAGGGCTAGCCTTGCAAAAGATTAATGGCTTGCCCGCAAATTTACGTCGTAGTTTACGAAGCTTAATGACTGAGTCAAAAGATCCTAAAGATGCCGTTATTCAATATGTACCATTACTCAGCCAGCTATTAGAGTTCTACGATACGGCTTTATTAGCCAAAATCAAAGAATCTGCCCCCACGGGTGGATTATTAGGCCAACAAAAAATAGTAGATAAAACGACTGAAAGTAATGGCGCTCCAGAGCTAAAATATATCAAACGCTTCGAAACCATTCTTGCAAGCTTAGTGGTTTCAGATAAGCATGCAAAAGGTATATTCGACGTTAAATCGAAGCTTGATAAAGACATGTCAAACAACAAACTATTAAATAGTTTGTTCACCGTATTTGATTTAATCATTGAAGATTTAAACGATGAAAGAAAAACTGCGAAGGTCTTTTTATCTACATTAAGTGATACATTAACCACGGTACAAACAGCCGTTAAAACGACATTATCCAGTAGTAAAGAATCCCAATCTCAACACGACTCATTAAACGAGCAACTACAAAGACAAATTGTAGACATGGCTTCAGGGTTAGATAAAGCAACATCATTAGCTGATATAAAAGTAGATATAAATGCTAAATTACAACTTATTGCTGGTACGTTAGAAAAGAAAACGACTTTTGAACGTGAACAACAAGATGTACTCGAAATTCAGCTATCAACGATGACTGAAAAAGTACTTCTGTTAGAAACACAAAGCAGAAGCTTTGAAAAACGAATTCAAGAACAACAAGCAAGAAGTTTGCAAGACGCATTAACTAAGCTCAATAACCGTGCCGCATTTGACGAGCACTTCGCCAAAGAAATTGTACGTTATCACAATAAGAATTTCGAATTAGCTATTGTTGTGATGGATCTCGATGACTTTAAGCGAATTAATGATACATATGGACACACAGCGGGTGATAAAACGCTGCAAGTAATTTCAAGTACGCTTAAGAAGCATATTGGCAATGATGCTTTCATTGCTCGATATGGTGGAGAAGAGTTCGTCTTAATTTTTTCTGGTATTAATAAAGAAAACTTACTTGAAAAACTTAACAATCTGCGATTAAAAGTTTCAAAATTGCCGTTTAAATTTAAAAATAATAAAGTCACTATTACTATCTCAATAGGTGCTAGCCATGTTCAACATGATGACAATGTTCATATGGCTTTTGAACGCGCTGATGGTGCACTTTATCAAGCGAAAGAAAAAGGGAAAAACACCGTTATTTATGTAAATAACGCCTAAATTCAATTAGCTGTCTCAACTTTATTGCGAACAGCTGCTAATATTAATTAACGTTACGTTATTAATATTAGTCTTTTGTGAAAGGAGTTCAATTATGCAGACGCAAATAAATCCTGTAGGCAACATGAACCTGTTGTCTCAATCGGAAATAGAACAACTTCAGCAATCTTCAACTAGCAAAATATACCAACTCTATCGAAATTGTTCACTTGCGGTATTAAACGCAGGCAGTCACACGGATGATGCTGAAGAGATTTACCGAAAATTTCAAGACTTTCAGATACAAGTCTTACGCCGCGAACGAGGTGTTAAATTGGCTTTAACATCTCCTCCTAGTGATGCTTTCGTTGATGGTAAAATTATAAAAGGTATTCAAGAACTGCTGACTTCTGTTTTGCGTGATATTCTTTTTACCCATAATCGATACCAAGAAGACACTAAACATACCCAACAAGTTACCGACTTAACTTTCGATATATTGCGAAATGCGAGTGTTATTATTCCTGAAAGCGATCCTAATTTAGTAACGTGTTGGGGCGGTCATTCAATTAATCATTATGAATACAAGTATACCAAAGATGTCGGTTATCAATTAGGTTTACGCGGTTTTAATATTTGTACTGGCTGTGGGCCTGGAGCAATGAAGGGACCAATGAAAGGAGCAACAATTGCTCATGCTAAACAGCGTAACAAAAACGGTCGCTATATTGGCTTAACCGAACCCAGTATTATTGCCGCTGAGCCACCGAATCCTATCGTGAATGAGTTAGTCATCATGCCAGATATTGAAAAGCGCTTAGAGGCGTTTGTCAGAATGTCACATGGCATTATAATTTTCCCTGGTGGTGCAGGAACCGCCGAAGAATTGCTTTACATTTTAGGTATTATGCTTAATAGCAAGAACCAAGCACAAAAATTACCCATTATATTAACCGGGCCAAAAGAGAGTGCTGAATATTTTATTCAAATTGATCGTTTCATTGCTGCAACTTTAGGTGAAAAAGCACAAAACCTTTACGAAATTATTGTGGATGATTCAGTCGCTGTGGCTCAAACCATGCGTACCAAATTAGCAGAGGTTTTAACTTATCGGAAAGAAATCGGTGATGCCTACCATTTCAACTGGTCTTTGGTCATTGAACCTGACTTTCAGCAACCTTTTGAGCCAACTCACCAGAGCATTGCTAATTTACCGATTAACTACGACTTAGATACAGCAACTTTAGCTGCAAACTTACGACGTGTTTTTTCTGCTATAGTAGCAGGCAATGTCAAATCTCAAGGTATAAAAGCGATCAGAGAAAACGGTCCTTTTGAAATATCTGGGGATAAAGAAATAATGAAACTTATGGATAATTTACTTGCATCGTTTGTTCAGCAACAACGAATGAAATTACCAGGCAGTAAATATGTACCATGTTACAAAGTAATTTAAGGGTAAATGAATGTCCGCACATCTAGTATTAATTGATGCGTTGAATTTGATCAGAAGAATATACGCAGTACAAGAACGTCCTTTTCTTTTAAATAACGAGCTTGCTGAAAATACAAAAAAGCAAGTATTATTTAATACTCAAAAAGCTTGCGGACAAGCTTTAACTAAAATACTTGAGCATCTCCAGCCAAGCCATGTATTGGCTGTGTTCGACAGTGAAAAACCTTGTTGGCGCTATCAAGTTTTTCCTGATTATAAAAAGGGTAGAAAAAAAATGGCTGAGCATTTGGCAACAAGTTTGCCAAATATTCAAGATGAATTCATGAAACAACAAGTTGACTCATTAATACCAGATGAAGATGAAGCAGATGACATTATTGCAACATTAGCGATAAAAATGGCGTTAAAAGATCAAAACGTTACCATTGTTTCAACCGATAAAGGTTTTCTCTCATTACTGAGTCCTCATATTGGCGTTTATGATTACTTTAATCGTCGTCATCTTGATTCAAACTTTGTAATAAGTAAATTCAATGTTAAGCCACAACAGCTCATGGATTTATGGACATTAACGGGTGACAATACCAATAAAATCCCAGGGGTTGCGGGTATAGGACAAGTAACTGCTGCACAGTTATTAAATCAATATGGCTCGCTAAAAAGCATACTTGAAGCAACAGATATCAAAGCAACATTAGCTAATAAGCTCGCTGAACATACTGAGCAAATAGCGCTTAGCCGAGAACTTATTACACTGAAAAAAGACATTCCGCTTGGTTTTAATCTAAAAGATATTCGTTTACCTTCTTAATAATACTAGACACAAATAAATCAGTGTTAAACGCCGGAGAAATTGTCTAGAATAATTAACCGTTTGTAGCTGAATATAAAGCCGCCGAAAATGTTTATCACAAAGAGTAATAAATGAATAAGAAAGTCGTAGTACGTATTTTAGTTGCATTGGCCGTTTACGGTTTTTTTGTCACGCTAGTGGTAAACTTTTATGATGATAGTCCTGCAGATATGCAATGGGGCGATCGTGAGTCATACAATCGACAATACATTGGCAAATTAACGCTGGATAAGTTTAATTTTGAGCAAGCAATTGAAGAATTAGGTGGTCCAGATATAACTGAAGCTAAAAAAGTTAATGATAACAACTTTCAAGTCATGTTCTATCGTACTCAGCACATCAAGTCTGACGGATTTACTACCCAAGATGAATGCACCGCACTATTATTTAAAAATGGTTCTCTTATTGCTATTGGCGAAACAGCTTACGAGCAATTTAAGCAGTTATAAACTGCTTAATTAAAAGCCAATAAATAAACCAAAGTCTAATAACGCTTTCTTAATTATTCACCTATACTAGCCTCCACAATGTCAATAAGATAAGAGCTATTATGTATGTTACATGAAAGGTTTTATCGTAGATTACACGGTTTTTGCGTGCTATAAATGCACCCGTTCCCTAATTTAACAAACTCTTTTGAAAGGCATAAAAATGGCTACACAAACCATAACTGTGATCCCTGGTGATGGCATAGGTCCTGATATTATCGATGCGACCATTAAAATTTTAGACAAAGCCGGATGTGGTTTTTCTTATGAATATGCCGATGCAGGACTGGCTGCACTTGAAAATCACGGCGATCTTATTCCCGAAAATACACTTGATTTAATTAAAAAAAATAAAATCGCACTCAAAGGCCCTCTCACGACACCTGTTGGCGAAGGATTTACTTCAATTAATGTAACCTTACGTAAATACTTCCAACTTTACGCAAATGTTCGTCCGGTTATTTCATTTAAAGGCACTAAAGCCCGCTACGAAAATATCAATATTATTACCGTTCGTGAAAATACTGAAGGTATGTACTCAGGCTTAGGACAAACCGTGTCTGATGATGGCGAAATAGCCGAAGCTAAAAGCTTGATCACTCGAGAAGGTGCTGAGCGTATTTTAACTTTTGCATATGAAACAGCTATAAAAGAAGGTCGTAAAAAAGTAACAGCCGTTCATAAAGCCAATATTTTGAAATCGACTTCTGGTTTGTTTTTAAAAGTAGCAAGAGAAATTGCTGCTCGTTACCCACAAATCGAATCAACAGAAATGATCGTTGACAATTGTTGTATGCAATTAGTAATGAATCCTGAGCAGTTCGATGTAATCGTAACGACCAACTTGTTTGGCGATATTTTATCTGACTTATGTGCAGGACTTGTTGGCGGCTTAGGCATGGCTCCTGGCGCCAACATAGGTGGCGACTGCGCAATTTTTGAAGCCGTTCACGGCAGTGCGCCAGATATTGCAGGTAAGAATTTAGCAAACCCTACTTCCGTTATCTTAGCAGCAATTCAAATGTTAGAATATTTAGATATGGGCGATAAAGCGAGTAACATCCGTAATGCTATTACAGATGTTATTGCTAGTGGTGATAGAACCACACGTGATTTAGGTGGCACACATGGTACTACCGACTTTACTGACGCCGTACTCGAGCGCTTATAACACCCCCTTTGTTTATGGTAATATGGGTGATTTCAGATAAAGTTTCATAAATTTGTAGACAATAAAAAACCGACATCATGTCGGTTTTTTTGTATTCATTATATAAAGAGCAAAGTTACTGTTCTTTTAACGGTGCTGGAGATAATAACCTTGCATGTACGGTTATTTCTTCACGATCGAAATATAGATGCTTAGCGTATAACTCATACTTCACATTATGCTCACTAAAGGCGTCTTTAATTGATTGAAGATCATTGTTAACTTGCTGATAACGTCCTTTCATCGGTAACTTTAAATTAAAGATAGCTTCTTTACAGTAGCCCTTTAATAACCACTCCGCCATTAACTTAGCAACACGCTGTGGTTTTTCAATCATGTCACAAACTAACCAGTGAACATTCTGTTTCATCGGCACATATTTAAAGCCGTCCATCATGCGATGTTTAACTTGGCCGGTATCCATTATTGACTCAGCCATAGGGCCATTATCAATCGCTGTTACCATCATGCCGCGACGTACTAGTTGATAGGTCCATCCACCAGGAGCAGCACCTAAATCAACGGCTTTCAAACCTGAAGTTAACCGTTCATTCCATTCATCACGAGGTACAAAATATAAAAAAGCTTCATCTAATTTCAATGTTGAACGACTCGGTGAAGCACTTGGAAACTTCAACCTTGGAATGCCCATAGTATGAACAGAGCAATTATCTGCGTTTGAAAAACCGAATATAGCTTCTTTTCCACTTAAAAATAAGCCGTGAAGTATAGCGCCGTCGTTATCGCCTTTTTCTGTAAGGATCTTATTTTTACGTAGGCCTTGGCGTAAAGGTACCGATAATTTCCGGCAGAATTTTGAAAGTTCTTTACCGTCGTTTGTATCAAGCATTTCCATACGCAAGTCAGCATATTGCCATTCACTACCAAGTTCTTCAATAATTGCTTCAACGCGATTGTAATCGGGTAATTCAATTTTATCTGTTAAAGTAACAAACCAGTCACGCGCAAAGATCAAACGACGCAGCGGAAGCTTTTTCATTAAAACTTCACCGTCTTTAGGGTCATTTAAATGAAAATAAACTAAGCCTTCATTTTTGGTCAGCTGTAAATAGCCGAACACTTCATTCCACGAAGCTTTTTCTTGAATTTCTGCACCACACTCTTTTTCAAAGCCAGGTCGACAATATAAAACAATAGAGGTCATAACTATTTTACCTACAAACGATCTTGATCTGTGCTCTATTTTCGCACCGATCTATTAATTCCCGCCCAGCTGATACACAACCAACCTAGCGCAAATGACATGCCCCCCAAGGGAACAACTTTCCCGATAGGAGTATAATCAAAAAATGTTTTAATATACAAAACACCACTAAAAAATAAAATCCCAGCTATAAAAAAACTTGCCGATAAATATAAAGATTTATAAACCTTAGCTGCATTATGATTACCTACGAGCGTTTGCAACCAAACGGCTATAATAAGTAGTGCTAAAGTATGAAAAAATTGATACTGCAAAGCATTAACAAGGCGTGATTGTACTTCATCTGACAAGTTTACCCCTGCATGAGCAAACCAAGCGCCGAATAATACAGAAAAACAGCCACTGATACCAATAAATATCAACATGCAGGTTAAGTAAGTTGTATTACCCTTGTTATTGTTCACGTTAACTATACTCATCAATAAATTTTACCATTTCGTTAACAGCCGCTTCAATATGCTCATTATGAGTAAAGCCAGATTTAACCCGTGGTTTTAAATTATGATCCCCATCAGCAAAAAATACGCAATGACATAACGCTGAATATTCATAGTTAACAATTTCTGCTTCGCTGCCTAAAGCATCGCGCGTACCTTGTAAAATTAATATCGGTTTTTGAGTTTCTTGTAACGGCTCTAACCTTAATTTATCCGGTTTCTTCTGAGGGTGAAACGGGTAACCTAAGCACATCACACCTAGGGCATTTAGTTTTTTGTCACTTGCTAAAGTTGCAGCTACTCGTCCCCCCATTGATTTACCCGCAAGAAAAATAGGCAAATGGCAGTCTAATTCATCAATAATAGTTTCAAAGCATTGTAATAACTTTGGCATTCTATCAGGTGGTCGACGATTACCTTCTGCCAGACGAGCATCCATATAAGGGAAATTAAAGCGAAGGACATTAATATTGTGTCGATTTAACGTATCACTTACCTGTTCCATAAATTCGTGGCTTTTGTCTGCACCAGCGCCATGAGCAAATATAACTAATGCTTTAGGCTTCTCAACAAAATTTTCAATAGTGGAAATAGGGGATGCTATTTTTATACTTTTATTAGTCATTCAATTCGTCCTGCTCTTGAGCCACGGTATCAAGTACCCATTCACGAAACGCCGCTATTTTACCTAAATCGACTTGTCGCTCACGGCAAACCACATAATACGCATTTTTGCTTTCTAAAACTTCATCAAAGGGGCATATAAGCCGCCCGGCTTCAATATCAGGTCGAGATAAAAAGCTATGGGCTAAAGCAACACCTTGTCCATGTAATGCCGCTTGCACGACCATAGCTGAGTGACTAAAGATAGGACCATGGTTCACATTAGTTGCTTTTACGTTTACTTGTTTGAACCATCGTTTCCAATCACGACGAGATGTGTCATGCAATAAGGTATGATTAACGAGATCCTCGAGTTTATCCAGTGGTTTTTTACCTTGTAAAAGCAGTGGCGAACATACAGGCACAAGGTATTCTTTTTGTAACTGCTCTGCATGTATATCGGCCCAATGACCACGCCCATAATAAATAGCAACGTCAACATCTTCTGTGAGTGAACTTTCAGCCTGATCAACGGCTTTTATTCGAACATCAATATCTGGATGCAAAACATTAAAAGCATTAAGTCTGGGCACTAACCACTGAATAGCAAAGCTAGGCTGTAAGCTAACTGTTATCGCTCCTTTTGCACCACGTGCTAGCAATCGTTCGGTCGCATCATTTATCGAAGTAAACACATCTTTAATATCTAGATAATACGCCTGCCCTTCTTCTGAAAGTAACAAAGCCCGATTTTTACGCATAAATAACTTAATGCCTAAAAACTCTTCTAGAGATTTTATTTGATGGCTAATAGCGGCTTGAGTGACGAATAGTTCTTCAGCAGCACGAGTAAAACTCAATTGCCTTGCTGATGCCTCAAATGCTCTTAACGCGTTTAATGGTGGGAGTCTACTAGCCAAGAATCACCTTTTACTATTGCTTTATTTTATGATTTAAATCGAAACTAATGCATAAATAACCAACTAAGGTAAATATTTATTATTCATTAGTTTTTCTAATGATAAACATTATAAATTGTCATTTTAAAAGTTACCAGCATTAACGTAAAATTCACTTCATAGATGAAGGACTTCATCTTTATCCCAAAAACATTGGGCTAGCTATTGAATGTGACTCCCAACCCATATTCAAGAATTAAGTAAGAAAAGGTCCCAAAACATCTATATGGAATATAACGTTTAATTTAAGGGTGACCCTATGAAAGTTTTTAAAATCGCAGTATTAACATTTGTAACGACAATGATGGTAGCACAGGCTCAAGCTATCGAATTAGTAAAAGTAGAACCAGTGGCAAAGTTTTCAATAACTAAAGCTGCTCAAGAAAGCTTAGCTGATTCAATAAAGTTTAAAATCAGCAACACGACTTCGACGAAAGTTGTTATTAACGCTCCGTTGGCGCAAATAAGCAACTCAAAGTCAAAGCAGATACAAAACGATGCAAAGTCTATTTTGATTGCTGAATAAGCTGTACAGCACTGATCTAGCTTTTAACAGTAGTTTCTCTAGAACTTCTAATAAAGTGAAGAACAATAAAAAAGGATGCTATTAGCATCCTTTTTAGATCTTACTCATTAAAAAATGAATCCGTTAATTTAACTTGGAAATATACGGTTATTTTGCATAAGTTTACTGAAGATAGTATCAAAAGATAATGATGCTGCCTTTGAAAATTTTTCTGCTAAGGTTTTTTTAGTGACATATTTCAAAGCAATAATTTTGTGTGATTTACTGCGTGACTGTAAAAAATCGTCGCTTGTTTGAATTTCATCAACTAAACCAAGTTCTTTCGCCGTACTGCCAAACCAGTGCTCGCCCGTTGCTACTTTATCAATATCTAAAGTTGGACGACGCTCACGAACAAAGTCTTTAAATAACACATGCGTTTCTTCTAATTCTTCGTTAAATTTTTCTCGACCTTTATCCGTATTCTCACCAAACATAGTGACAGTACGTTTAAACTCACCCGCAGTAAATTGTTCGTAATCAATATCATTTTTCTTTAACAATTTATGAAAGTTAGGTACTTGAGCAATAACACCGATTGAGCCAAGAATGGCAAACGGTGCAGAAATGATATTATTGGCAACACATGCCATCATATAACCACCACTTGCGGCAACTTTATCAACAGAAGCGGTTAATGGAATATTGTGTTGACGCAATCTGTCGAGTTGTGAAGCCGCTAGCCCATAGCCATGTACCATGCCGCCGCCACTTTCTAAACGAAGAAACACTTCATCTTCGGGCGTGGCTATGGTGAGAATTGCTGAGATTTCTTCACGTAAGCCACTCACTTCTCGTGCGTCAATACTGCCGTTAAAATCAACAACAAAGATCTTAGGTTCGATTTTAGCCGTAGCCTCTTCATTATTGCCTGCTAATTTAGCCGCTTTCTTATCAGCTTTTGCTTTTTCTTTAGCTTCTTTCTTATCTTTTTTCTCTTTTTCTTTTAACTCATCTTTCGATAGCAAGTAATGGGTAATATCTTCTTCGACATCACTAAATTCTTCAGATAAATCATTAAGTTCTAACTCACCTTTTCTACCATTAGGTTTCATTGCCGACGAAGCAACAACAGCTACAATTGCCACAATAGCAACAACAAGGGTGATAGCTTTAGCTAAAAACAAGCCATATTCATACAAAAATTCCAAACGTAATCTCCAGTAACAACAATTAGCTTAATGCTAGATAAATTAGATATGGGGATAAAAACACAAAAAAAAACCCTCATATTTGAGGGTTTTATTCAATTACATTTTTACTTTATCACAAACTTATTGAGCGACAAGGTCTGTTTCTGTAATCGAAATTACAGCACCATCAGTAGCAAAGAACGTTGCAACTTGCGTTTGCATCTCAACTGTCGTTCTACCTGCAAATTGAGGACTAGCTGTAATACCGTCGGTATGAGCAGGATTAATTACAGAAGTATGATGTCCATACAAAAATCTAACAGCACCAGATAGTTTATTTTCAAAATCAGCAGTGGTTTCTGATATAGCCGCTAAACCAAGCATTGCAATTGTTGGCTCTGTTCCACCTAAAGGTGTATAAGGCGTAGTATTAGTTACCACTTGGTCTGGCAAATTATCATCACCATTGCCCACTATTTCCATTAAGTGAATTGGCGTTTGTGTCGCAGCCAATCTACCAATATAGCTAATAGGATCTCCTGAGTCAGAAACCGTTTGCGCAGCAAAAGTAAATTGAGCAAACACGCTTTGAAGCCCCGCTTTCTGCTCAGTGGTTAATGCGGCATAAAATTGGTTATAAACACCGGTTAATTGATCAGAAGTGGCCGTTGAGTCACCGTTATCATTAAGTGGGAACATAGAGTCAACAAGGGCTTTAAAATCAGGTGATGCTTGGTATGCTAAATTTGATTTAGCTAAACCTGAAAATGCTGGCGAATCCATTCCTACATTGGCAAACATTACTCCCGGTGATGCATACGATGCAGTTGATACTTTAAACATACCGTCGATAGCTGGATTTAGACTAGTATTAGCCAAAGCAACAAAATTGATACCCATCATAGCGCCTAAAGACAAACCAGAGAAGTGTACTTTCGAGCTATCAAGTTCTAAATCAATTGGATTACCAACAGGGTCAACCCCCCCCATAAAGTTCAAAGCAAACCTTAAGCCAAGCATATCTGCCGTTGATTGACGAAAGTTATCGCGAAATGTAGGTAAACTTGCAAGGTTGGCATAATGAATTGCAGAGATTGAAGCACTAATGTCATCTGTCCCATCAAAATTCAAATCGAAACCACGACTACCATGTAATGGTAAATCGATAGCAACGGAAGCTAAACCATTAATGGCAAGTGCTCCCGTTAAAGGTAACATATGCTCTTTTTGTGAGGTTATTCCATGTTGTAGAATGACAACAGGCCAACCATTTTCAGGTTTGGTTAATGCATCTAACCCCATTGCAGCACGAACAGCATTTACAACAGGTAAATCTGGTGTTGTTAATTGCACGTCAATTTTACCTGGGTTGCCAATCCAAGGCATATCACTGGCTGCACTTGGCGCCGGCACTGGGTTAAATTTAGTAATGTGGCGTTGGGTATCAAGTGCAAATACTGAACTTAAATCACGTAGACCAAAGTTCTTACATAATTCATCATTAGCATCGGGTTGTGCAGCAAGTGCTGCTGAAATCCCAGCATACTCGTCAGGGTATGCAGCAGCAAAACCAGCAAGGCTAGCCCCAGAATCACATAATGCTTTTATACGACCTGTTGCGGGTGCTGTAGGATTTGCCATACTAGGAATACCCAGAAAGTAAGGCAAAGTTACACTACCACGCATATAATTTGCAGCAGAATATAACGGTATTGATGAGTCTGGAATATTTCCTGCCAGTATATCTGCAACAGAAGCACCAGTATCTTGAATACCAATTTGAGGAACCGAGCCTAATTGCGCATTACCAGCCAAAAGAGATTTAACAGCATCTAATGAATCTGTTGTTGATTGCGTAGTCATTGCCATCGTGTAGATAATAGACGGCTTATCAACACCCGCTGAACTAACTACTGTTTCAAAACTGTTAATGACCGCTTGTAAACCTAATTGCGCTGCATTGCCTAATGGCAAGGTATTCATATCTTGCTTCACCAGCTCATAAGTAGTTGAACCAGCAACTGCATTGCCTTCACTATCTTGCAAACTATCCGTTAATGCGAGTATATAAGTAGTTTTTGCCTTTAATGGTTTTACCGGTACAACGACAATGCTATTGCCCGATTTCTGAGTAACAAAGTCGCCTGTCGGACCAAAAGTTAATTCACCGACAATTTCACAAGCTAAGCCACGAGTCATTGTTGCACAATTATCACCACGGGAATCGCCCCCCATAATGGCTTCAAAAATACGTACCGAGCCAGCATTTAAAAGACTACTACCATCAAGTGTTAAGCCCGCAGGAAAGTCAATATCAAGAACAAAAGGCTGGGCAATAGACCAGCCGTCATTAGAACCTATTGCTGTTGATGGGTCTGAATAATCTGGTGTAAGAAGAGCGTTACCTTCTGCATCTGATTCACCTGGCATATTCAATGTGCCATCAGTGGTGTCTGAAAATAATAAATCGTTAGGTACAGATAAAACGCCAGCGGATGGATTAAATACCACTCTTGCTGATGGCGCTACCGCGCTATTATTTTCAACGACTTCTTTTTGAACATCTTTAATTGATTCATCATCACATGCCGTTAATCCAAGAATACTGGCAATAGCAACACTAAGTACGAGCTTTTTCATTTTATCTCCCCACAGACGAGCTTTATATTATTTAGCTTTTTATGCTTTTATGTTTTTATTTTTTATATTTGTGTGATTTCATGATTTTTTGATCACAAAACCAACTTGTTCGACCAGTTAAACTTACCCCAAGAATAGCCTAAGTGCTAGCGGTTTTTTGCTTTATTATAATTTTTAGCGTTATTTTAGTTAAAAACTTTAAATATTCCTCGTCAGTCAATAGCACGAAGTAGTAGAATTACCGCCCATATTTTCCTTCAAATAATTTGTGTTCAAACTATGTTTAATTACCAAGTAACAGCGAACTCTTTAGCCGATAAAATAATTTTAGTAACGGGTGCTGGAGATGGTATTGGTCGCCAAGCCGCATTAACCTATGCTGAATTAGGCGCCACCGTTATTTTATTAGGAAAAACAACCTCGAAATTAGAGTCCGTTTACGACGAAATTTTAGCCCAAGGTTCAGCAGAACCAGCCATTATTCCATTAGACTTAAAAGGGGCAACTAAGCAGAACTATATTGATATGGCATCTACGATTGTGAGCCAATTTGGTAAACTTGATGGGGCATTGTTTAATGCTGCCATGTTAGGAGAGCTAACACCCTATGCCAATATAGCGGAACAAATTTGGCAAGATGTAATGAAGGTTAATGTGACTGCTCAGCATCTAATGGCACAAGCTTTAGTTCCTGCATTATTACTTAGCGACAGTGCTTCATTAATATTTACCACTTCTGGAGTGGGTAACAAAGGTAAAGCGTATTGGGGCCCTTACAGTGTTTCTAAGTTTGCCACAGAAGGATTAATGCAAGTTATTGCTGATGAATACGAGGATACGCCTTTACGTGTTAACGCTATAAATCCCGGCGCAACACAAACCAATATGCGCAGCTCTGCATATCCTGCAGAAAATAAAGATGAGTTAGCAAAAACAGAAGATATTATGCCTGCCTATGTTTACTTAATGACTGACGATAGTTTAACGGTTAACGGTCAGCGTATTAACGCGCAAGCAGTGAAATAGAACTTTGTTACAGTTTGTCATCCATACCGCCATGACAAACTGCTCATCCTGAACATTAAGGCTGCAGGTAAGATACTTACAGCCTTAAATATTTAACCCTTTAATATGAATAAAAATTAAAGCGTTAACGTAATTCTCTTCTTAATATTTTACCTACATTGGTTTTTGGTAATTCATCACGAAACTCAACATTCTTAGGCACTTTATAGCTGGTTAAGTTTTCTCGGCAATGCTTAATAAGATCTTTATCTGTAACACTTTTGTCTTTAAGCACAACAAAGATTTTAACCGTTTCCCCTGTTACCTCATGATTAATGCCAATGGCAGCTGCTTCTAATACACCATCGTGCATCATAACAACTTCTTCAATTTCATTAGGGAAAACATTAAAGCCTGACACGATAATCATATCTTTTTTACGGTCTACAATTTTGAAAAAACCATTTTCATCCATGCAAGCAACATCACCTGTCGCTAACCAGCCATCCTTTAAAATGTCAGCGGTGTCCGTCTCTCGTTGATAATAGCCCTTCATTACTTGTGGGCCTTTAACCCACATTTCACCTGAGTCACCAATTGCCGCATCACTACCGTCATCTTGTATAATGCGAATATCAGTTGATGCTGCTGGTAAGCCGATGTTGCCACTGTAGCTTTCTTGGTTATATGGACATAAGGTCACTAAAGGTGCGCATTCCGTTAAACCGTACCCCTCTAATAAGCGTGTGCCGGTAACTTTTTCCCATTCTTCACCAACAGAGCGTTGCACTGCCATCCCCCCCCCTAACGACATTTTTAACGAACTAAAGTCTAGAGTATTAAATGCAGGAGTATTTAGAAGGCCATTAAATAAAGTGTTAACGCCAGTAATTGCTGTGAATTTATACTTTGCTAACTCTTTAACAAAGCCAGGCATATCACGAGGATTGGTAATTAATAAATTGGTACCGCCCAGTGTCAAGAAGGTTAAGCAGTTCGCGGTTAATGCGAAGATATGATAAAGCGGCAAAGCGGTAACAACAATTTCTTTGCCATCTTCCATTATTGGGCTTATAGCCGCTTTCGCTTGCAATAAGTTGGCAATCATATTGCGATGGGTCAACATTGCCCCTTTTGAAACACCGGTTGTGCCACCGGTATACTGCAAAAATGCAAGATCTTCGCCTGTCATCTCAACTGGCGTAAAAGGTAACGTGATCCCAGTAGATATTACTTTATTAAAACGAACAGTATTCGCAAGAGTAAAAGCTGGTACCATTTTTTTTACATATTTAACAACACAATTAACAAGCGCACCTTTAACAATGCCGAGCCTGTCACCAAGTGAAGTAATGATAACGTGCTCAACGGGTGTTTCAGCAATTACTTTTTCTAAGGTATTAGCAAAGTTTTCAATGATCAACATTGCTTTAGTGCCTGAATCTTTTAATTGATGTTCTAATTCGCGGGCGGTGTATAGAGGATTGACATTAACAACGGTTAAACCAGCCAGTAAAGCGCCAAATAAGGCAACTGGATATTGCAAACAATTAGGCACCATGATGGCGAATTTATCACCTTTAACTAACCCTAATTCAACTTGCAAATAAGCAGCAAAGGCTTTCGCTTGAACCTCTAGGTCTCGGTAATTTATTTCTGCTCCCATATTAATAAAAGCAGTACGCTCAGCATAAACATCTACGTATTTATTAAACATCTCAGATAATGAGGAGTATTTGTCAGGGTCTATATCAAATGGAACACCAGGCGGGTAACTCTTTTCAAGCCAAATCTTTTGCGTTTGTTGCACTTTACGACTCCTCTTCTAATAGCTTAACTTTAGACGATTATTAGTTTTATTCGATTAATATTTTTATAATTACGTATTCTTTTCTAATCGATTTCGTCATTTTAATTTTAAAATGGTTATTTCTATTTTTTAAAACAGATGTTTGAATTTTCTTTTTACGTGATTACTGGTCTGATGTCTATAATTTTCATAAGGGTTTACAACTTTTATCTTAATAAGTGACTATTTTTAGAAAAAATCAGCCAATAAACTCTAAAATTTGCCGGCTAGTGTCTTCAGGCTCTTCCATATGAAAATGATGACCTCCTTTTAATTTATGACTGTTAAAGTCATGAAATAAAGGAGCGAACTCTTTTAAGCCATTTTGCACAAATGACAATCCTTTATCACCATAAATTAATTGCACAGGAACAATAATATCTTGAATGAACTGTTTTGCTTGCTCTAAAGTAAGTCGATAAGGAGAAGTATTTCTTAAACGACTATCCGCTCGCCAAATATAACCATTGTCGCGTTTAATACTACCACGCTCAACCAGTAATTTTGCCTGCTGAAAATTCAAATCAGAAACCTGAACTCTCGCGTTAATTGCAGAATTTATTGTTGGATGGACTTTTTTCTTTTTAGCCAATGAAGATATTAATGCATTATTCTTTAAACGGCTCAACATCCCTTTACGTAAATGTTCAGTACTTTCTTGTGCTTCACTACTGATAAAACCTATCGAATCAAGTAAGGTTAATGATTTTACTTTTTCGGGAAAGGCGGCTGCGAAAGCTGAGGAAATCATCCCCCCCATTGAATGAGCTACAATATCAATTTTTGGCCAATGATTCTTTTCCCATAATAACAACAAATCATAAACATAATCTATAAAGTGGTAATGAGCGTCAGCACTTCTGTGAGACGATAAACCATGACCAGGCCAATCTATTGCAATAACACGCTTACCTTTTAGATAAGGCAATAAAGGTAAAAAACTAGCCGCGTTATCTAACCAGCCATGTAAACACAAAACTAATTCGTCACTTTCATTGCCAAACGCTAAACCGGTTAGTGTCAGTTCATCTAGATTAAAACTAACTTCTTCAGCTTTATAATTCACAAATAAACTCATTCTTTCTTTTTAGTCGAAACCGGAGCGGGAGTAACAGATTTTTTTACAACGACTCTTCTGGGAATGTTAGAAAAGTGCGGATTTCGCCAGTAAGGAGGATTATACCTAAAAGGTTGATGAGTCACTTGCACATCCATTTTTTGCATCTCTTTCCATAAATGGATGTGAGAGGCTTTCAGTACAGGAAAAGTATACTCATGCTCGCCAATCTTTCCGTCTTCAGAGGTAGAAACATTGCCTAATGCAGTTATGCTTAGGCCTTCTTTATAAATGATAGGGTCAAGTAAACCAGAAAAATAAACACGGAATCTCCCCTGAGTTTTATTACCTTTTATTGGTCTAGTCGATGATTTTAAAGGAAAGTGAACAACTTCCAACATGCTATCGTTAGCGTTATTAGTGACTTTGGCAATAACTCCCCCCCAACGGGCTGAGTTTCCCTGATCTGCATTAGCATTTTCTTTAACCGCCAAAAAATTCGTTAACACGGTATTATCAGCTACTTGCAATGCTTTGGGAACGGTAGAACATCCACTTATAAATATGGCACTGACCAGTAATGGCAGCGTTAAAACCAGATTAAGCTTTTTCATCAGACTTACCTTTTCGAGACATTTTTGCTAACCAAACAATACCACCAACACCAATACTAAACCATATAACGACCCATAAAAATTCAGGAATGCCAGTAAGTTGACTTAAGGCAGCACCGTCACCATAATTTCGTCCATCAACTAAATACCAAGGGCTTTTTACACTGTTAAGTAAAATAAGCGCTCCTGTTATTTGTAGACTAACTTGTAAATAGCTTAATTTACTGTATTTAAATTTCATCAAAACTAGCGCTAACAATACAGTGATAATAATCAAGGTTAATATATCTCTCGCCCAAAAAATTATCGTTGTTAACAATAATAAAGCTATAACTCCACTTAGAATTTGCGCTACTCGTTGATGCATAGCTGCAATAAAATAAATTCCCATTCCCCACAAAGCAGCACCTGCATAGCCCATAAAACTGATCACAAAACTGCTACCACCGCGAGTTGTACACAATCCTGAACCGTTCGGCATCAACTGAATTTGTACAATAGTTCCACCAGTAATTAAAGCGGCAAGGCCATGGCTTATTTCATGAAAATAACTTTCTAACCATTTAAAAGGTATGGAGATTATAGGAATCTGACTAAGAATTAATGCTGAGAATAATATCAACCAGAAGCGATATTTTTCAGAAAAAGGTAAAGAGAGTTTGTTCATGTTGTATTTTTCTTTTATATAGAAGGTAAATTATAGTAGAGGAAAGTTAAGAAACTTAAAAACGATGTTCATGGTAATTATGCAAGTAAGTCAATACCAAATACCTGCTGGATATTTTCACGTTGTGCAATATTATCTACCGAGGAATAGGCGGAAATTGCTGTTTGATTTTTCTTAGGAGGGCTATCAAAATTCGTTTTACTACCACTTTGATTAGTGCTTTGATTAGTGGTTTGCCCTGATAAAGAGCTGTTCCCCTGCCCTGACTCTGAGCTATTTAGTGTCGTTTGTAATGAATTTTGGTTGAACTGCGCTTGCTGACTTTCAAATTGAGCTTGTTCAACTAATGCTAGAGCTTTCTCATCAATGTCAAATCGTTCTACTTTTTTGTTTTGTTCTTGGGCTTGCTCTTGAATTTTTTGTGTATTTTGTTTTTTATCTTTTTCTGGGTTTTCAATGTCTTGCTGCGTTTTTTGCACACGAAAAACATCACGCTGCTCAGCAACCTGATGTTTATTGTCAACCGCTAAAGATCCGCTTGATTGTGGTGTGTACGAACTCGCACTATTAACTTGCATACTTTAAATTTACCAAAGTTTTGAGAAATCACAAAACTTTTTGTGCGTTAACTTAAATAAAGCCTTTTATCTACCTGGCAGCTTTTTCCATGAAACTGTATCACGTACATAAACTGGCTGAGCATTTTCAGCAGTTACCGCCTTCCCTTTTGAGAAGTAATATTGGCCTACTTCTAATAATTCTTCCGCTGTAGGGAAAAGTATTTCGGGTGTTCCAGCATTAATTTTTAAAGGTTCAAGTGCCGCTTTATAAGCATCCCATCCCGTACCCACACCATATACTTGCTGGTTTTCAGCTAATCGGCCGCTCAAGTATTCAGCTAATTTTTCAGGGGCTAATACGGTATCATCGAGCACTGCTTCCATAATACCTTGTGCGTTTAGTTGATAATATCCGGCATAAACTTCTGACATACGAGCATCTATAGTCGCGATAACATCAACTTGCTGATGTAATCGATAAGCTTGTTGCGCCATTATCTGTAGTGTTGACACGCCAACAACTTTTAAGTCGGCAGCAAAAGCTAACCCTTGCGCAACACCTACACCAATTCGCACTCCCGTAAAGCTTCCTGGTCCTTGTCCGAAAATAAGTCCGTCTAATTGCGCTAGTTTAATGTCTGCTTTTTTAAGTAAGCGGTCAATCATGGGTAACAAAAGTAAACTATGCGACTGGGGTGCTAACTCAAACTCACTGATCGTTTGGTTATTAACGGTTAATGCTACTGAGCATGCTTCTGTTGAAGCGTCTATTGCCAAAAAATTCAAATTATTCTCTCTAAATTTGTCATTATTACTTTATTATTACGTCGTTAATGTTGTTAAGAATTGACTTGCTTGCTCAATATCTCTACTACGCTTCATTCCCGGTAAGCTTTTCAAAAATACTTCGCCATAAGGACGATTCACTAATCTGTCATCACATATTACCATGACACCTTGGTCGGTAACATCTCGAATTAAGCGACCAACGCCCTGCTTTAATGCGATAACTGCTTGGGGTAATTGTATCTCAGCAAAAGGATCTCCGCCGCGACGTCGAACATCTTCACAACGTGCCTGTAACATAGGATCATCTGGCGAGGCAAAGGGGAGTTTATCGATGATCACACAGGTTAATTTGTCACCTCGAACATCGACACCTTCCCAAAAACTTGCTGTTGCCAGCAAAATCGCTTGTGGATTTTCGATAAAAGCCTCTAATAGGCGTCCTTTACTCATTCTCCCTTGCACTAACAAGGGTGATTCAACTTTTTCAGCTAAAATATCAGCAACTTGATTTAACATGCGATAACTTGTGAACAATAAAAAACAAGCGCCGTTGCTTGCTGAAATTAGCGGTATTGCTATTTCTGCCAAAGCTAATGCTCGGCCAGAGTGTTGAGCATCAGGTAAGTAACGTGGCACTATCAATTGTGACTGTGATAAATAATCAAACGGACTATCAACTAATAACGTAGCCGCTGTAGTTTTTGCTAGGTTTAACCCTAATTGCTGAGCGTAATGGTTGAAGCCACCATTTACCGCCAAAGTGGCTGAGGTAAAAACCCAACCCGCCTCAGATTTAGCAATATAATCACTAAATTTATCAGCCACACTTAAGGGGGTTAAATGTAAGACCACATGTCTGCGGGTCGTTTCATACCAAAAACTCATGCCATCTATATCAACATTAGCCATAATGTCGTACTTAGCGAGTATATCTACAGCACGTTCATAACAATTATCAATGGCTTCATTACGAGAAAGACATAACTTGATCACTTGATAAAGAAAATCCAAGTCTGTTTTCAACGCTGAGAATGCTCTTTCGAATCTTTGCTGGCGGTATTTTTCACGCCAATTTCCTCGTTCGGGATCATGATAGAATAACAAACGAAATTCTTGTGCCGCTTTTTGACATTTCTCTGCAGCTTTCCCCAATTGTTTCACATCGGTCAAGGTTGTTTTGTATATTTGAATAACATCAGAGCATAAATCAAGAATTTGCTTAGTAGAGAAAGCTTCACCAAAGTATTCACTCGCAATATCGGGTATTTGATGAGCTTCATCAAAAATAACCACATCAGCCTTTGGAATAAGCTCACCAAAGCCTGTATCTTTAAGCGCCATATCCGCAAAAAACAAATGATGATTAACAACAAGAATATCTGCGTCAATCGCTTTTTTACGTGCTTGCACTAAGTAGCAGTCATCAAAGTTAGGACAATCTTTTGCTAGACAATTATCGGTAGTACTCGTTACAAAAGGAAAGATGCCAGAGTCTTCTGCTACATCAACTATTTCGCCAATATCACCACTACGGGTAGAGGTTGCCCATGTACGAATTTTGACAAAATCTGTCAACATCGCAGCATCTAGCTGACCTCGTTCTTTGACATAAAGTTCAAGGCGATAAATACATAAATAATTTGCTCGTCCTTTCAATAATGCTATTTGCGCATTGGTCGCCATGGCATTACGAATAAGAGGAATATCTTTATGAAATAACTGCTCTTGCAAGTTTTTCGTTCCTGTTGAAACGATCACTTTTTTTTCAGACAACAGAGAGGGGATCAAATAAGCAAAAGTTTTCCCGGTACCTGTACCAGCTTCAACAATCAAGCTGCTTTTTTGTTCAATAGCTCTATCAACATCAACAGCCATATCAATTTGAGCTTGACGAGGCGAATAGCCCGTAAGCACTTTAGCGAGAATACCTGAGGTAGAAAATGCTTGCTCAACAGGGGTCATAAAAGACACTACAAAGAAATATTGTCGCCAGTATAAAGAATAAAGAGCAAGAGAGAAATATTCACTTGCGCTATTTTAGAAAATAAAGTTTTTTTAGTCTAAAATTTTACAAAGGTAATTACGCAGCACGTGTTACTCATTTAATAACGACTAAAACTCTTTAGTTATCAAAGTAACTCTTTAAAGCATTTACTTCTTTGTTAAAATAAAATGCTTAAAATCAGAATCAAGAAGTGGTTTTGCAATATGATATCCTTGCCCTAAATCACAGCCAATTTCTTTGAGTTTTTGATATTGTTCTTCGGTTTCAATACCTTCTGCTGTGGTTTTTATATTCAACGCTTTAGCTAGATTAACCACTGCGTCTAAAATCAGCAGCTTACTGTTTACTTGATTTAAATCATCAACAAAACTTTTATCTATTTTTAGATAATCTAAAGAAAACTGATGTAAATAACTTAACGATGAAAAACCTGTCCCAAAATCATCCAGTGCTACAGGTATATTAAGTTGTTTCAATATATCTAAATGTTTTTTCACTGCCGCTACATTTAAAATCAAACTTTCTTCAGTAATTTCAACACATATTCGACCGGTAACGTCTGCAGACTTTTGGTGCTGCTCTTGTAAATAATGAATAAACTCTTGTGACGAAAAACCAGACGTTGAAACGTTAACACTAAGCTTAAACTTTGTGGGTAACCAATCAGCCCATAGATTTAGGTTGCTAATTGCCAATTTCAGCATATAAAGATCAAGTTGAACTATTTGCCCTGACTTTTCTAAAATGGGTATAAAAACATCTGGGAACAAAAGTCCTAATTTGGGATGCTGCCATCGAACCAATACTTCAGCACCAATAACGTTTCCGGTATCAAAATCAATCAGTGGTTGGTAATTCCCAATAAATTCCTGATTTTCAATTGCATTTTCAAAACTGTATTCAAGTTTTACATTAGTTGATTTATTTTGTTCATCGAACGCATCAAAAAACACATATTGATTACGCCCTTTCAACTTAGCTTGATACATAGCATGATCTGCATCAATCAATAATTTTTCAGCGCTATCACTGGTATGATTATAAGTCGCGATCCCAATACTTACACTGCTATAAATATTCAAACCATCAATATTAAAAGCATCAGCCATAGCAGTGATAATACTTTCAGTGATCCGACAAATGGTTTCATGGTCAATATTTCCATCGAGTAATATCGCGAATTCATCCCCTCCTAAGCGCGCTAATGTATCAGTACTTCTTAAAGACTTGAGTATTAGTTTTACAATTGCAATCAGTAATTTATCACCAACATGATGACCATAACTGTCATTGATTTGTTTAAACCTGTCTACATCAACAAACAGTATCGCTATATTGTCGTGGCGATTATTCTGACAATGTAAAAATGCATGTTGGATCCTATCCTTAAAGAGTGAGCGGTTCGGGAGGTGCGTTAGGGGATCATGCAATGCTAAAAACTGTAACTTTTGCTTAGCTTCCATTCTTTCTATGGCATTATTAATATGTTTGGCAACAAACATTAATAACTGTTTGTCTTTTTCTTGAAATAAAAACTCCGTACTATAACTTTGTACGACAACTATTCCTTTATTTATACCACTGCCAAAAGGTACACCTAACCAAGCTTTGGGGATACTTCCTCGAATGTAAATTGTATTGTCATCAAGCATCTTTTGAATGTCTTTTTCATAGAGCAAGAAGGGCTGATCTTTCGTTATTGTATAACCAGTAATGCTTAAGGAGTTGGGATCTATGTCGATACTTGTAAAAGTAGAGTTATCATCAAATTCGTCAATCGCATAAAGAAAATCTATTTTTGATCCTTCTTCTTTTAATAACGCGACAAAAAAGTTTTTAGCAAATGTCAGTCGACCTATACACTGGTGTAAATGTTGATAAAACTCATCAATACTTTGGGTTTTAAATATAAGTTCAGCTATTTCAAACAGAGCGTCTTGAATTTTATTTGAATATTCTAAATTTTCAATAACTTCTTCCAAGCCATCAACTCTGATAATTTGAGATATTTTCATCGCTGCAATTGAGGCTAATGCGGTGAGTGTTTTGAGGTGATACTTATTATAAAAGTTAACATTGGCGTGTTCAGAATCAATAACACCTAATAATTGCTGTTCAAATAAAATGGGCACGGCTAACTCAGATAGTGTGCTATCCCCGTCAACAATATAGCTTTCAAATTCTCGAGTATCTTTTACCAGTATAGGTTTTTTGGTAGCCGCAACCTTGCCAATAACGCCTTGATTAAAAGGTATCACTATAGAGTTAAACGACGTGTTTTTTATTTGTGTGTTACTGATTTCATTATTTTTGATTAATGCTTTTTTCTCAAAGCCCGCCATTCGACTTAGCGTCTTTCCACCTGCATCTAAGGTGTAAATAACAGCATCTTCAAAACCAAGCTTTTCGACAATGTTTTGAGCTAAATATTGCCAAATTTCACTTGGGCTATTTAATAGCAAAATATCTGTAGCAAACTGACTCGTTATCGTTAAGCTTTTTATTGTTTGAGATTTAGAAAGACCGGACAAGTTTATTATACCTAACAGTTAGTTAAAATAATGTTTTTCCACGATCACTAAGCTCAATCTACGCGAAAAATTTATGTCGAGTAGAACAAATTTTTTACGATATGTCTATTTACCTAAGTAATAAAAGGGTGAATATTCCATTCGTGTATTTTCAAAATTGACTAGCAAAAATTAATGCAAACATTAACTTTAATATAATGCGTTACACCAGGCGGTTAGTTTACCTCTGAAAACTAGAATACAGGCAATTATGATTATTCAACAAGTGCATATGGACGGGCTCTAATAAAACTTAATCCTTTGATGTTAAAAGCTTAAACAAACAAATCTAAATGATGTATATCTTCATCAGGTTTATTGTGACTTTTCTTTGGGTGAATAAACTCATCTTTGTGGGTGATCACTGTAGACAAATCATCAGTACTCTTATCATCAACATTATCTTCGGCTGAAAGAGACTTTTGGGGGGGATAGGGATTTTGTTTGTTTTCTGAGTCGTCTTTAGATAAATCAACATACTGTTCGTGATTTTCAAGGTGGTCAATGTCATCCGTCAACTCATTCGTTGCGGGTTCTTTTACTAACGCTTTTACTCGTAAACGTGCAGGTTTAATAGGTACTGGCACAACACGAGTTAATACCGTGGTAAAAATATCCATAAGTCACTTAACCTTTTAGCACTCTCTTTAACTTGCTTACTACCTTTATAAGTTAAGTATCGACCAATATCGACATTTCTTTATAACCTTATTCGATTATTTTATAAGAACTGTTAATTTAGTGCTTGCCCATTATAAAAAAAATCAGTAGTGTAAATGTCAATTAGAAAATAATTTAAAACGAAACAGAAAATTCGTCAAGTTATTGATACATGTTGACTATACAAGTTAAAAAACTTGCTAGTTAAAACATAAAACAAACAATGAGCATAATATGAAAATTAACCTAAGCACACTACATCGCCATCATCACCATATCGATTAGCTGCTCAGGTTCATTCGCTGAGGGGCTATGACCTTTCGGCGAGTTATATTACTCAAATTTAAACCCCCGAAAGAGTCTATCTCTCTCGGGGGTTTTTCGCATTTTATAGGCCTTGAAATTGTATATACACGTACCATTTCAAGATGTAATTTCAGAGCTTAGCGAGAAGCTGCATCTTGAAGTGGTAGTGAATAATCAGCAATTTTTGGCCAAGATTTTATTTAAAGGAAGTACACATGACAACAGAAACTCGTTTACGCATTGCTATGCAAAAATCAGGTCGCTTAAGCGACGACACCCAAGCACTACTTAAGCGTTGTGGCTTAAAGCTCAACGTTACCGACCGTCGTTTATTAGCTCATGTAGCTAATATGCCAATAGATATTATGCGTGTTCGTAGCTCAGATATTCCAGGTTTGGTTATGGATGGTGTTTGCGATTTAGGGATTGTTGGCGACAACACTTTAGAAGAAGCTGCTTTAGAGCGTGAACTGATGGGACAAAAATCTCAATATATCCGCACTTCGCAACTTAATTTTGGAGGTTGTCGTTTATCAATTGCGATGCCTGAAGGTTTTGATTATCAAGGAATAAAAAGTTTAGACGGCTTACGCTTCGCTACAACTTACCCACAACTGTTAAACCGTTATGCGAGAGAAAATGGTATTAATGTTGATTTTTGCTTACTCAAAGGCTCTGTTGAAGTTGCACCACGTGTTGGTCTATCGGACGGAATTTGTGATTTAGTTTCTACCGGCGCGACATTAGAAGCCAACGGTTTGGTTGAAGTAGAAGAAATATTTAAATCTACGGCTTCACTAATTCAAACTTCAACAGCTTTGTGCCCTGAAAAACAAAGTATTCTCAGTACTTTGCTTCCGCGCATTCAAGGTGTGATGAAAGCAAAAGAAAGCAAATACATTATGCTTCATGCACCAAAAAACAAAATAGCTGAAGTAAGTGCCTTAATGCCAGGTAAAGAAACACCGACAATTTTACCTTTAGCAGGTCGTGACGACTTAGTTGCTGTTCATGTAGTCGCAACAGAAACGTTCTTTTGGGAGACGATGGAACAACTAAACGCACTAGGTTGTAATTCTATACTTGTCATGCCAATTGAAAAAATGATGGGCTAATGCGCTTCATCTTTGAAATTACATCGGCATTGCCTACGCTTTTCACTACCATCACTTAGTGAACTAAGCTCAGGCAGCTCAAAACTTGGCAGCTTTGCTGTAATTCCAAATATTTTGCGCACATTTTTAGACAAGTAAAATATCAAGGTTAGGATTTAGAAGTAATGAAAAACAAAATGATTGATTGGCAAGCACTTTCAAAAAGGGAGCAGCAATCTGCACTCGCTCGACCTGCGATTAGTGAAAGCGGTTTACTTACCCAACAAGTTGAAAACATATTAAATAATGTCAAACAAAATGGCGACAAAGCACTTTTTGAATTAACCGAAAAATTTGATGGTGCAAAACTGACAACACTTTGTATTACTGATGAACAGGTAGCTGCAGCGCGTGAGGCTTTATCAGATAAGAGGTTAAAAGCGATTGAAACAGCTTATGGTCAAATTAGGCGTTTTCATCAAGCACAAATAAGCGATGACATTACGGTAGAAACAACAACGGGTGTTCGTTGCACTCTAAAAACAGAAGCGATTGAAAGCGTTGGTTTATATATTCCAGCAGGCTCTGCGCCTTTGCCTTCAACCGTATTAATGCTTGGGGTTCCATCACAACTTGCACAATGCCCCCGTACTGTTCTAGTGTGCCCGCCCAATGCAAGTGGCAAACTCGCTGATGAAATTCTTGTTGCGGCAAGTCTTTGTGAAATTGATGAAATTTATACCGTTGGCGGCGCGCAAGCTTGTGCAGCGATGGCTTTTGGCACTGAAACAATCAAAGCGGTAAATAAAATTTTCGGTCCTGGTAATAAATACGTTACCGAAGCTAAAAAGCAATTGGCTCAACAAGTCAATGGTTTTGCTATTGATATGCCTGCAGGTCCTTCTGAAGTTTTAGTCATTGCCGATAGTAGCGCAAATGCACGTTTTGTTGCTGCTGACTTACTTTCTCAAGCTGAGCACGGTCCCGATAGCCAAGTTGTTTTGTTATCCGACAGCGTTGAATTAATCACTAAAGTACAAAATGAATTACTGACTCAAGTTGCAGTACTTTCTCGTAAAAAAATTGCAGAACAAGCACTCAACCAAAGTAGATTGATTTTAGTTGAAAGTTTAACCAAAGCAGTTGAAGTTTCTAACCAATACGGACCTGAGCATTTAATTATTCAAACGGATAATGCACAAGAATTATTAAAAACACTACGTAATGCAGGTTCTATCTTTGTGGGTGAATTCACGCCGGAGTCTGCTGGTGATTACGCCAGCGGTACTAATCACGTACTGCCGACTTACGGTTATTCAAAAGTTATTTCAAGTTTGTCGTTAGCTGATTTTTCACGTCGATATACTGTTCAAGAGATCACAAAACAAGGCTTATTGAACATTGCTGAATGTATCACTGAGTTAACGGATGCAGAAGGTTTAGATGGTCATAAACGTGCTGTAACGATCAGGTTAGAGGAATAACGATGTCAACGATAGCCAATAAACTTGCTCGCGAAGAACTTGTTGATATGGTGCCATATCAATCAGCAAGGCGACTCTATGCTAGTGGGAATGATTCATCTGCTACACAAAATAAAATTTGGCTTAATGCCAATGAAGCTTCAGGCCCGGGTACATATAATATAAATAGCAATTGTATTAACCGTTACCCTGATTTTCAACCTGATAACTTAATTAATGCTTATAGTGAATACTCTGGGTTAAATTCAAAAAATGTACTAGCAACTCGCGGTGCCGATGAAGGTATTGAATTATTAATACGGGCATTTTGTAAAGCTTATCAAGACAGTATTTTGATTTGTCCGCCGACTTACGGAATGTATGCGATTAGTGCCGAAAATCACGGGGCAAATATCGAACGAGTACCATTAGTAGATAACCAACTGGACCTTGATAATATGAGGGCTTTAGTTGGTAAAGTTAAAGTGGTTTTTCTTTGTTCGCCAGGTAACCCAACGGGTAACCTATTAACAGCAGACTCTATCCGAGCAGCGCTTGATATGTTTGGCGACACAGCAATCGTTGTTGTTGACGAAGCTTATATTGAGTTTTCTCCTGAAAATACTACCGCAAGTTGGTTAAAAGACACCCCACAATTAGTCGTTCTGAGAACATTATCAAAAGCGTTTGCCCTTGCGGGTTTACGTTGCGGCTTTACTCTAGCAAATGCCGATATTATTACTATGCTCAGTAAAGTTATTGCGCCATACCCTATATCAGCACCGGTAGCCGATATTGCCAGTTCAGCTTTAGCAAAACCAGGACTTGAGCAAGTCAGCATGAGGGTTCAAGAAACAGTAACTTTACGCGGCCAACTCTTTGATTGGCTTAAAAAGCAAAACTGGTGTGCAAACGTATTTAACAGCGATGCAAATTTTATTTTATTTCAAGCGGTAGATACCAGCACTAAAAACTTTATTTTTGATTGTCTTAAGCAGCAAGATATTTTAATTCGAGATCAATCAGCACAGCTGCAATTAGCCAACTGTTTACGTATTAGCATTGGAAGCGATACGGAATTAACACGGTTAAAACAAACGATCACCAATGCCTTTTCACAAGCAACACCAGAGATATAAAAATGTTCAATACAAAAAAAGAAAATATACTATTTATCGACAGAGATGGAACATTAATTGAAGAGCCCGTTTCTGATAAGCAAGTAGACACACTTGAAAAACTGGTTTTTGAACCGAACGTTATTCCTGTCTTACTATCCTTGCAAAAAAAGGGCTTTCGATTAGTCATGGTGTCAAACCAAGACGGTTTGGGTACGACTAGCTACCCACAAGCCGATTTTGATTTACCCCACAACAAAATGATGGATACCTTTTCCTCGCAAGGCGTTATATTTGACGATGTACTACTTTGTCCTCACTTTGATGAAGACAATTGTAGTTGCAGAAAACCCAAGCTCGGCTTAGTAAGTGATTACTTACAACAAGGCCGGGTGAATTTTGAAAACTCCTTCGTGATAGGCGACCGAGAAACCGATATTCAATTAGCGGCTAATATGGGGATTAGAGCGGTAAAATATAATAGAGAAACATTAAATTGGCCAGCTATCGCCGCGCAGTTACTTTCGGCGCAACGTGAAGCAAAAGTCGTTCGAACGACCAAAGAAACTGATATTAACGTTGCGGTGAATTTAGATAAAGTCGGCAGCGTAAACATTAAAACAGGCTTAGGCTTCTTTGATCACATGCTTGAGCAAATCGCCACACACGGTGGTTTTTCAATGGAAGTTAGTGTTGATGGCGATTATCACATTGATGAACATCACAGTGTTGAAGATACCGCTCTTGCGTTGGGCCAAGCATTAAAAAAAGCACTCGGCGACAAACGTGGCATTGGCCGTTTTGGTTTTGTACTGCCTATGGATGAATGCCGCGCTGAATGCTCTATTGATTTATCAGGACGTCCTTGGCTTGAGTTTGACGCAAATTTTACCGATAGCAATGTAGGGCAAATGTCTACGCAAATGGTTTCACATTTTTTCCGTTCATTAGCAGATTCTATGGCGATTACGTTACACCTTTCTACAACCGAAGGTAACTGTCACCACCAAGTAGAAAGCTTATTTAAAGTGTTTGGTCGAGCGTTGCGCCAAGCAATTACAGTAAGTGGTGATGTACTACCTAGTTCTAAAGGAACACTTTAATGTCTGCAAAGCAAACAGCGATTAACGTCATTGTTGACACCGGCTGTGCGAATTTATCCTCCGTTAAATTTGCCGTAGAGCGTTTAGGTTTTCAAGTGACGATAACTGATGATATTGATTCGATTAAACGTGCAAATAAAGTGATCCTACCCGGTGTAGGAAGCGCTAACCACGCGATGAAAAACATACAAGCGAAAGGGTTAGTTACAACATTACAGAACTTAACCCAACCCGTTTTAGGGTTTTGTTTAGGCATGCAATTAATGTGTAGTTCGTCAGTAGAAAGCAGTAATGGTAAAAAAGTGGAATGTTTAGGCATTATTCCTACCGATATTACTCCACTGAACGCTGAAGATAATCGACTGCCTCACATGGGCTGGAACACACTTACCTCAATTGCTGAGCACCCCGTATTTAAAGGTATTAATATTGGTGATTACTTTTATTTTGTTCACAGTTTTGCTGCTCCCATAAGTGAATACACAGTAGCGAGCTGTCTATATGGTAGTGAGTTTTCTGCAGCAGTTGCCAAAGATAACTTCATCGGCTGTCAATTTCATCCTGAACGTTCAAGTGATTTGGGCAGTAAAATTATTAAGAATTTTTTAGAGCTTCCGATATTAAAACCAAGTAAACAGGAAATATTAACATCATGATGATCCCTGCTATAGATTTAATTAATGGTGAAGTTGTTAGATTATTTCAAGGCGACTATAACCAAAAAACGAATTACCAATATACCGTTCAAGAGCGCCAACAAGCTTATGCTAAATCGGGTGCTACGGTTATGCATTTTGTTGATTTAGATGGCGCAAAAGACTCAACTAAGCGTCAACTTGAAACTTTAAAAACCGTCGTAAAACACCCAACAATGACCATCCAAGTAGGTGGTGGAATACGCTGCGAAGAAGATGTAAAACAACTACTGGCATTAGGTGCAGACAGAGTGGTTATTGGTAGTTTAGCAATCAAGCAACCAGAACTAGTCACTCAATGGCTAAAAGAGTATGGCTGTGAAAAAATTGTTTTAGCCCTCGATATTAAGATTGATGCTAATGGTAATAAAACCCTGCCTACTCACGGTTGGATTGAAGACAGTGGCGTAAATTTAGAAGACTTACTCGCCCAATACCAAAATGCTGGCATTAAACATGTACTCTGTACTGATATCAGTAAAGACGGCACGCTGACAGGTACAAACGTCGATTTATATACAGAGGTTTGCGCTAAATATCCAGATATTCTTTGGCAAGCATCTGGTGGTATTGGTAGCCTTGATGATATTAAAGCGCTAATTCCAACAGGCGTAAGTGGTGTTATTTTAGGGCGTTCATTACTAGAAGGTAAATTCACCCTCGAAGAAGCCATTGCTTGCTGGCCAAACGCTAAGGATGACACTGAATGTTAGCTAAAAGAATTATACCTTGCCTTGATGTGCGTGATGGCAAAGTCGTTAAAGGTGTCCAATTTAGAAATCATGAAATTATTGGCGATATTGTTCCCCTTGCGCAAAAATATGCTGAAGCAGGCGCTGATGAATTAGTTTTTTATGATATCACCGCCAGCTCAGATGATAGAGTTGTTGATAAAAGCTGGGTAAGTCAAATTGCAGCAGTTATTGATATTCCTTTTTGTGTCGCTGGAGGTATAAAAACCGAGCAAGACGCAAAAGACATTTTAATGATGGGCGCTGACAAAATTTCTATAAACTCCCCTGCTTTACGAGACCCTGACTTGATCAGCCGGTTAGCTGATGTTTTTGGTCAACAATGTATTGTGGTGGGCATTGATAGCTTTTTTGATAAAGAAACAGGCCTTTATCAAGTTTATCAATTTACTGGTGATGAGAATCGTACCCAACAAACTAAATGGACAACCTTTGATTGGATCTTAGAAGTACAACAACGTGGTGCTGGTGAAATCGTGCTAAATTGCATGAATCAAGATGGCGTTCGTCAAGGGTATGATATTGAACAATTACAAAAAGCCCGCGCAGTTTGTAATGTACCTCTAATCGCTTCAGGCGGTGCAGGTGAAATATCGCATTTTACCGATGTTTTTAAAAAAGCTGATGTAGATGGTGCATTAGCCGCAAGTGTATTTCATAAAGGGATAATCCCGATGGATGAATTAAAGCAAACATTGAAAAATCAAAAAGTAGAGATCAGATTATGTTAGTTACTCTAGAAAATATCAAAGAATTGGCATGGGAAAAAATGAACAACCTGATCCCTGCAATTATTCAACACCAAGATACGGGCGCGGTGTTAATGCAAGGCTATATGAATGCAGAATCCCTTGAAAAAACATTAATAACGGGCAAAGCCACATTTTTTAGTCGTTCAAAACAAGCACTTTGGGTAAAAGGGGAAACGTCTGGAAATTTTCTTAATATCAGCCAAGTGTTAACAGACTGCGATAACGATAGCTTGTTAGTTTCTTGTCGCCCTATTGGCCCGAGCTGTCATTTGGGGACAGAGTCTTGTTTTCCTGAACAAAAATTATCTCAACAAAACTTCCTCAGTGAATTAGAACAAGTCATTGCGAGTCGTAAAGGTGACGATCCCGAAAAAAGTTATACCGCCCATTTGTTCTCTCGTGGCACCACTAAAATAGCTCAAAAAGTGGGTGAAGAAGGTGTAGAAGTTGCCCTTGCCGCAGTAGCTGAGACCAAAGAAGATTTGCTGGGGGAATGTGCTGATTTGTTTTACCACACTCTCGTTTTACTTCAAGATCAAAATATTGAAATGTCAGAAGTTATGGCTGTGCTTCAAAAAAGGCATAATAAATAGTTAAAATAGTAAAGGGGAAGTAAGTTGTTTATATTAATTTAATATGGCACTTACTTCCCTGAATTATGAACTATAATGAATAAATGATTAACTCATAAGTAATCTACTCACACGACGAGAAGGAATTTTACACCGGACAACTATAAGCGAACTCATGTTAAAATTCTTGACTAAACTAACGACTTTTCTTGCCATAATTCTCTTTATACAGAGCACATTATTTAGCCCCTATTCAAAAGCAGACGATATTTTAATTTACATACGTGATGATGTTTTTGATGACTATGTTAAATTCGTCAATGACCGTGATGTACATACCATTAAAGTCTTCTCAGGGAAAAGTATTCGCCGCGATGTTGTCGATATGATCATTGCGCAACAAGCTTTAAAAATGGGCGGTTTTACACATAACTTTAAATACGCTGCGGGAAAATTAAACTTTCGAAATACAAAGATGTTGGAATCTGGACGCTTGTTGATCAGCTTTGATACCTATTGGCTTTCTGATGCTAAAGCGTTAAATGACAGTGTTTATATTTCACAGCCAGTTATTAGAAAAGGAGAGTATATTGCCGGTATTTACACTAGCCCTAATAATAAAGCTGTTTTAGCCATAAAAGAACTGAGTGACTTAGCAAATTTTACAGCAGTTTCCACACCAAAGTGGCGGACTGACTGGCAAACGTTACAAGAGTTACCTTTGAAAGATCTTATTCGGGAAGATGAATGGCTAAGTCAGGCCCGTATGGTTAATCTAGGTTGGATAGATTTCTTGCTGATGGCGTTTAACTCAACACCAGATCAATCATTTAACATGGAAAAAATTCACTTAGTGCCGGTAAAAAACATTGGTATCGAATTAAAAGACAGCCGCCATTTTGTGATTAGTGCAAAACATCCACGCGGTAAAGAAGCACTATTAGCCATGAATATTGGACTAAATATATTACGAAGTAAAAATAGGATTGTTCAAGCTTTTACACAGGCAGGCTTTTTTATCGATTCCAATGAGATTAGAATTTTGAACGTACACTAAGATAATATTTAAAACGCCCTATACTGCTATTCCCCTAATTTATATATATCAAAAATTGAGATAAGTATGAAAATTATTGACATTTTCGTATAACGGAGTATATTTCCCCAGCTTAAAATGGATGTCGAAAACGGCTAAGGAATAGCAATGTTAAAATACTGGTCAATAAAGCGTTACGGAACAAAACTTCTGCCAACCCTTGAACGAAATTTTGGTTGTAAAAACTATTACACCGCTTCAGAAGTTCGCACAACTATCTTTAAAAATAATTTTTCATCTAAGTATTTACCTTTGGGGTACATATTATTTCTTGATGAGATTTCTTTAAAAGAAACTATGTATCTTGAGTTCCCACAAGTTTGTATTAGCGAATATCGAAAAGAAATATCAAGTTACCTAAAAGGGAAAAGGTATCATGGTTACTTGCAGGTACTTCAGCAGTCTGTGTAAATTTTATTAACTTTACCTATATAGCAAATCATGAAAAAATACTATGTACTCTCACTATAATAGGTAAAGTTCAATGACCATAACTTGGCAGGCAAAACATTTTAAAGCGCTCAACATTGATGAACTCTACGAAATATTAAAACTTCGCATTGATGTTTTTGTCGTTGAACAAACCTGTTTTTATCCTGACATCGACGGTATTGACCGACATAAAGAAACCATACATCTATTTTGTTATCAACAAGGAAAAATTGCGGGATACTTACGTATTTTAGCAAAAGGTCAGAGCTATGACGATTACATTGCTATTGGCCGAGTTATTGTTGCAGAGCATGTAAGAGGAGTCGGGTTTGGTCATAAATTAATGGCTGAAGCTATCGAGGTATGCCAACAGTATTTTCCGAAGCAACAAATTAAGATTTCAGCACAAGAGCATCTTGAAAGCTTTTATAATAAACATGGCTTTGAACGTGTATCAAAAATGTATTTGGAAGATGATATCCCGCACATCGCCATGTTAAGGAGTTAATTTAAAGGTACGTTTAGCTCATAAATAGACGGATATTTTCAATCGCTAAAATAAGAATGACGATAAATACTGAGAGCATTCCTATCTGCCTCTGCTTAGAAACACCAATAGTTTTTGATAAACCTATCGCATGAAAAATACGACCAATAAACAAAACAGCCCCAAAAATGTGCAACATCATTGGACTTGCGCCATTAACTTCGTAAATGCCCAACATCAACAATGCCATCGGAATATACTCCGCGAAATTTCCATGTACACGAACCGCTTTTGATAAAACCATATGGCCACCATCACCAATGCCTGTTTTGTTTTGTAATCGTAAGCGAATAATATTTATCGATAAGCCGATGAATAAAAGTGCCAACAAACTCGCATAAAAACCCGTTATCGATAAACTTACTACCATTGTATTTCTTCTTACATTTATTGATTAGAAACAATAGTGTACATTTTTAAATATATTTTAATAGTGTGGAAAAGGTAATAAATTAGAGAAAAGCGTCAAAGGATTGAATTGATCTGTTTATACAATATCGTCGTCCATTGCCATCTATGGCATCACGACATACCGTTCATCTTGAACAAAAAAAAAGTCCGCCGAAGCGAACTTTTTAGAAACTATTTAATATAAGTTACTTCAGTAAAAGTTAACTTAATTCTTCCGCAATTAAAGCACTTACTTCTTCAACGGGTTTAGTACCATCGATAGTTAAGTATGAACATGCACCTGCTTTAGCTTCAGATTGATAATACTCAACTAATGGTTTAGTTTGCTCGTGGTAAATACCTAAGCGTTTACGCACCGTTTCTTTTTCATCATCAGGACGAATTGACAAGTTCTCACCAGTATCATCGTCTTTACCTTCAACTTTAGGTGGGTTGTATACCAAGTGATATACACGACCTGAACCGGCATGAACTCGACGGCCACTCATACGATCGACAATCACTTCATCAGGTACATCAAACTCGATAACACTATCAACAGATACACCATTTTCTTTCATTGCATCAGCTTGTGGAATGGTGCGAGGAAAGCCATCCAGTAAGAACCCTGCTTTACAGTCTTCTTGTGCAATACGTTCTTTAACTAAACCAATAATAAGATCATCAGAAACTAATTGTCCTGCATCCATAACCGCTTTAGCTTTTTTACCAAGTTCAGTGCCAGCTTTAATAGCAGCACGAAGCATGTCGCCCGTAGAAATTTGTGGTATGCCAAATTTAGCCATTAGAAACTGTGCTTGAGTACCTTTGCCAGCGCCCGGAGCACCTAATAAAATAATGCGCATAAAATATTGCCTTATATGTTTAATATACTAATTGGGCTGTTGTACTAGTGTATAAAAGAAAAGCGAATACAACAGCCAAATGAGTATTTTTTTAAATCTGCAACACTATACAAGCTCAGTTGTAGTCAAACAAGTAGCATTACCGCTCTATCGACAAAAAAGGGGCTAAAAGCCCCTTTTCTCTACTAAAGTCTATAACAAAAAGTGATTAAACTTATTTAGTTAAACTCAACATTAGCTTGTTTAATCGAGCAACAAAACTTGCAGGGTCTTTTAAACTACCACGCTCAGCTAGCATAGCTTGTTCAAATAAAACTTCAGTCCATTGATTGAATTTTTCATCATCAGTTTCATCAGCAACATGTTTTACTAACTCATGCTCAGCATTGATTTCAAAGATTGGCAATGAATCAGGCACTTCTTGTCCAACTGATTGCATAAGCTTCATCATTTGGCTACTCATGTCATGCTCGTCAGCAACAATACAAGCGGGTGAATCAGTTAGACGTTGAGATAGTTTAACATCTTTCACTTTACCCGTTAGAGATGTTTTAATGCGAGCAACAACAGTATCGAACTCTTTCTCAAGTTTTTCTTGTGCTTGCTTTGTTTCTTCATCGTCCATGTCACCTAAGTCTAGGCCACCACGAGTAACAGATTGTAGTTGCTTACCACCAACTTCTGTTAAGTGGCTTACTAACCATTCATCAATACGGTCAGACATTAATAAAACTTCAATGCCCTTCTTGCGAAACACTTCTAGATGAGGACTATTTTTAGCGGCTTCAAAGCTGTCAGCAACAACATAATAAATTTTGTCTTGCCCTTCTTTCATACGTTCCACGTACTCAGGAATAGATACACTCTGTACAGCCGTATTATTTTCTGTTGAAGCAAAACGTAATAAGTTCGCTACTTGTTCTTTATTACCATTATCTTCTGCTGGGCCTTCTTTTAAAACTTGACCAAATTCATCCCAAAAAGATTGGTATTGTTCTTTGTCTTTTTTGCCTAATTTCTCAAGCATTTTAAGAACACGTTTAGTACAACCTTTACGGATCGCTTGGGTAATTTTGTTGTCTTGCAAAATTTCACGCGAAACGTTCAATGGTAAATCATTAGAATCTAATAAACCTTTTACGAAACGTAAGTAGGTTGGCATAAATTGTTCAGCGTCATCCATGATAAATACGCGCTGCACGAATAATTTTAAACCATGCTGCTTTTCACGGTTATGCATATCAAACGGTGCTTTACTTGGGATATAAAGCAATGAAGTATATTCTGTTTTTCCTTCAACTTTATTGTGTTCCCAAACAAGTGGGTCACCAAAGTCATGTGATACATGTTTATAGAACTCTTTATATTCTTCATCAGAGATGTCTGACTTTTCACGAGTCCAAAGTGCTGTTGCTTTGTTAACGGGTTCCCAAATGGCAGGAACTGCATCACGCGCTTCAATTGCTGGCGTGGTTACATTGCCTTCGTCATCTTTAGCTTCAGCAATAGCTTCAACAGCGGGAACTTCTGCTGTTAACATTTCAACTGAAACTGAAATGTGATCTGAGTACTTAGTTACAATTGATTTTAAACGCCAATCGTCAGCAAACTCTTTTTCTTCTTCTTTTAAGTGAAGAATAATATCTGTGCCACGATTAGATTTTTCTATTTTAGTTGTGGTGAATTCACCTTCACCAGCGCTTGACCATTCAACACCTTCAGAAGCATCTACACCAGCAGCGCGTGAACGTACAGTTACTGAGTCAGCAACGATAAACGCAGAATAAAAACCAACACCAAACTGACCGATTAATTGTGAGTCAGATGCTTGATCACCAGAAAGTTGTGAGAAAAACTCAGCCGTTCCTGATTTAGCAATTGTACCTAAGTGGTCAACGATTTGGTCATGGGTCATGCCAATACCGTTGTCAGAAATAGTGAGGGTATTGTTCTCTTTGTTACAGCTTACACGAACTCGTAAGTCGCCATCGCCTTCATATAAGCTATCATCTGAAAGCGCTTTAAAACGTAATTTGTCAGCGGCATCGGCAGCATTTGATACTAACTCACGCAAGAAAATTTCTTTGTTTGAGTAAAGTGAGTGGATCATTAATTTAAGTAATTTAGCGTTATCAGTTGCAAACTGATGGTTTTCTTTTTGGCCTGTTTCTGACATTTTCGATACTTCCTAGATTTAACGGTGTTTAAAGCGTACATCCAAAAGCGATGCTCGCGTTGATAGTTAACATGTGGGGGTGACGAAAACGTTTTCAAGCAAAAAAACAAAAAATCTTACATATCCCCTACTTCCTTGCTCTCTTGTTGTTACTCTTTTGTTTTATTCATATCTTTTTTATATATCATTTATAACAAATAATGATTTGCTTTCAGCTTTCACTGTCCTTACATTGTAGCGCTGAGTTGTTATACCCAACCCTCTTGGGTACATAGTTACAACAGTAAAAATACGGAATTTAAATGTTACTAGACAGAAATAATAATGCCGCAATCTTGTTGGCGGGTATTCTTGCTTTAATCGTTGGTGTAGGCGTAGCTCGATTTGCGTTTACTTCATTATTACCTGCCATGCTAGAAAACCATTTGAGTATTGCGTTCGCTGGACTGCTTGCTTCTATTAACTATGTGGGCTATTTATCAGGCTCTATTTTCTCTATTTTTATTAAAGATATTCATGCCAAAGTAAAGTTCTTCCGTTTTGGTTTAGCGTTGTGTGTTATCACCTCGTTATTTCTCGCCTTTTCTCAAAACAATACGATTTGGTTACTCTCTCGTCTTTTTGCAGGGTTTGGCGCAGCGATGGCTTTAGTCGTAGGCTCTGCCATTGTGATGTCTAAATTACAAAACACCAATAAAACTAAAGCAATGGGCATTCATTTTAGTGGCTTAGGATTTTCAATATTAATTGCAGATTTAATTACGCGTAGCGTGTTTGTTTATAGTAATAATTGGCAATATGCTTGGTTAGCTCTAGCTGCTATGGGCACCATATTCGCTTGTTATTCGGCCTATATTTTAAGTTTTGATAAGCAAACGACTGAAAAAGTTATTCGTCACAAATTTGATAAGTCGTTATTGAACCCTTTAGTCATTATTTTAGCTCTGGCCTATTTCACTGAAGGCGTTGGTATGGTTGTACAAGCAACATTTCTGCCTGACATTGTTAACTCATTAGAGGGTTTGTCGGGTTATGGCGGATATGCCTGGTTAGCTGTTGGTTTAGCAGGCATTCCTTCGTGTATTATTTGGATGCGTTTAGCACATCGCTTTAACAGCATCGACATTATGATGCTAGCAATGGGCTTACAAGTTATTGCTATTTTAATTCCGACCTTCTCAGCCAATATCGTACTTAATTTAATAAGTGGTGTGTTATATGGCGGTACCTTTATTGGTCTTGTCGCGCTATTTATGAATTTTGGTGGACAATTAGCAGGGAAAAATCCGGTATTTATTATGGGTATAATCACTGCCGCCTATGGTGTAGGTCAAGTTGTTGCGCCTTTATATTGTGTCGCGTTAATCGAGCATTTTAAAAACTATAATGCCGCACTTTATTTAACCGCTTTTATCGTTGGTTGCGGCATATTATTACTTAAATACGCTAAAGCTAAATTAATGACTGATAACCACGTTGCAAGTAACTTATAAACGGAACCTATACCCAAGCCTATTAGTTATATAGTTAAACAACACTAACGAATAATAAGTTAACTTAAAAAGTAACTTCTTCTCCTTCATTCAGAATATGTAAAGGTATAGGAGAATTCATCTGTTTATGCATTTTTAATAATCGTAACAAAGCAGAGTGAGAGCTTATATCCCCCATTTTCCAGCTTGAATTACCATACCCCCAAGGGATCATCACTTTGCAATTGAGTTCTTGTGCCGCCACTAAAGCATCTTCCGGTGTAGTATGAACATAGCGATACCATGAACCATTTTCTTTATGAAAATATGAGGCTATTGGCATCAAACACACATCCATATCACCATAACGTTGTTGAATGTTTTTAAAGTGTTCAGAATACCCAGTATCGCCAGCAAAAAATATTTGTTGCCCTTGATGTTCAATAACCCAGCCGCCCCAAAGGGTAGTGTCTTTATCTTCAAAAAGATAAGGCACCCAGATCCGGCTACTAAAATGGTGTGCCGGTACAAAGTTAATGTTAAGCCCAGCAAGTGTCTTTGTTGAATACCATGCCATTTCATTGATGCGATAACCGTCTTTGGGAAAATGTTCAGCAAAACCTAACGGAGTAAAGTATTGGGCATTTGTCCCTATTTTTTCAATATCGTCTTTGTTGAAATGATCGTAGTGAATATGTGAGTACAATACAGCGTCAACATCTTCAATTTCAGTAGGCGACGGCCACGCGGGTTCATTACGAAAGAAACCTGCAGATAATTTAAAAGCCCAATTTACTGGCCAATCAAACTGTTCACTAACAGGGTCGAGTAATAAACGACTCCCTTCAGGGCTTTTTATGTAAAAACTTGCGTGTCCTAACCAACGAAAAGTAAAACCCGTCTTTATTTTGGGCCGCGATTGTTCTCCAATGAATTGACAGTTTTCAGCCGGTGATTCGCATGCAACCCATTCAGATGGTTGATAGCAGTTTTCTTTGCAAGTAATAGGATAGTTTTTATCTTTTGGGTATAAATTAGAAAAACGCGGTGGCTCAGCTGTGTTATTTTGATATTTGATAATTGAATCAGGCTGCTCTACGTGCGTTACCTGATTACTTGTTGAACAGCCAATAATAAAAAGGAAGCTGATAATGACACTAAGTTGTCGCAAGTTATTAATTCCTAATACTGATGTTTATCATGATCTCGTTTAATATTTCCATCACGATTAAAAATTGTAATTTTTACGCCCAGACAGTGCGTGCGATAACGTATTTCCGTCAACGTACTCTAATTCGCCACCAACAGGAACACCATGAGCAATACGAGAAATGATCACCTGATGTTTTTTAGCAAGTTCTGCAATAAAGTGAGCGGTTGCTTCACCTTCAACGGTTGGGTTAGTTGCTAAAATTATTTCTTTAAACTGATTGCCAGCGAGTTGCTCTTCTAATATGTCTAAACCAAGATCGTTTGGCCCAATACCGTCAAGCGGTGATAAATGCCCCATTAAAATAAAATATCTGCCTTGAAACTCGCCTGTTTGCTCTATGGCAATAACATCACCTGGGCTTTCGACAATACAAAGTTGCTGGTTAATAAGTCGTTTCTCGCTTTGGCAAATTTCACATGTATCATCTTCTGTAAAGTTACGACATTGTGAACAATGACCAATGTTTTCCATGGCGACTTTTAAGGTTCCGGCAAGTTTAGCGCCACCAATACGATTACGTTCGAGTAAATGAAACGCCATGCGCTGTGCTGATTTAGCGCCAACTCCAGGCAAACATTTAAGTGAGTTTATTAATTCTTGAACAAGCGGACTAAATTTCATAACAACCTTAACAATAATGCGGGCTTGCAGTTTATCATTTGAATCATAAAAACCAAGAAAAATTATTCTCATGAAGATAAAAGAATACGTTATGATAGGGGCAGAATCATCATCATAATTGAACTGCCATGTTATCAAATATCATCATTACCTTAGCATTATTATTTATTAGTGCTTTTTTGTTATCTCGATATTTCACTTTGCCAAAAAACATTTGGTTATTGTTTGTTGCTCAACCCCTTGTGATGGCAGCATCTCCTGTTATTGTTTTTATTGGTGGTATATTGTCAACAAGCATGGCGAGTGATCCTTCTTTAGTTACACTCCCCGTTACGGTAATGATTTTAGGCGTTGCTTGTGGTGCTATTCCTGCAGCTATGCTGGCCAAAAACAAAGGCCGTCGTTTTGCTATTTTTACTGGTTATAGCTTTGGTTTAACCGCTACCTTAACAGCAATGGTGTCGGCGCTTATTTCCAGTTTTGAGCTTTTTGTATTTTCGGGTTTACTGTTTGGTATTAGCACTTCATTTATTCAGCAATTACGTTTTGCTGCAATTGAAAGTATCAAAGATGATAAAGATATTCCGACAGTGTTATCAATTTTGATGTTAAGCGGCATATTTTCTGCATTTTTGGGTCCCGAAATTGCCGTTGTAGCAAAAGATTGGTTAGTATCGCCACATGGTTATGCGGGTTCATTTTTAGCATTAGCAGGCTTGATCGTTTGTGCGATGATAATCATGATGAGCTTTAAAAATACGCATATTGAAAATCACCAGCAAGTTGGAAGCATTCGCCCGTTAACTGAAATCATCAAACAACCTATTTTTATAATCGCAATATTATCTGCGGCAATTGGGTTTGCCTTAATGAGTTATTTAATGACTGCGACTCCACTTAGCATGCACCAAATGCATGGTCATAGTTTGAATGATACTAAATGGGTCATTCAAAGTCATATTGCTGCTATGTTTATCCCTTCACTCTTTACCGCTTGGTTAGTGAAAAAAATAGGCTTAAAAAGCTTAATGCTTATCGGTACTGTTATTTATGCTTTAGTTACCGTAGTGGCGCTTTCTGGCGAACAAGTTATGCATTATTGGTGGGCACTGATATTACTAGGCATTGGTTGGAATTTTTTATTTTTAACAGGCACAACGTTATTGCCTCAAAGCTATAAACCAAGTGAGCGACATAAAGTACAAGCCATTAATGATTTTATTATTTTTGGTTTACAGGCAACTGCGTCGTTATTGGCTGGTTGGGTTTTATTTAAAGCGGGTTGGCACATGGTAGTATTAACTAGCATGCCATTTATTGCGGTACTCTTTGCTGTGACTTGGTTTTATTATATTAAAGATAGAAAAAAAGCTGCCCTTATGGCAGCTCAATCTTAATGCAATATACACAGGTTTAATAAAGCTAAAAGTTATTATCGTTATCAGAGAAACCAACACCAATAGAAAAAGTCATATCGTTAGCGACTTCAAACTCTAATCCGGTTACAGCTTTGTAAGCAATAGCATTATTTTTTTCTTCACCAAAAAGTGTCCCATGATTTGTTTGCACTGCGCCAATGGCTAATTCAATGAAAGGCACAACATTTTCACTCAAACTTACGTACTTAACGCGTGAAGTAGCCCACAATCCTAGCGCTTGATAATTTCCCGAAAAAGTTTGTCCTTGAAATAAGTTATTATCATCAGTATTGTCAGATAAACCACTGAAATGTGCTCTAGCATAATGAAAGGAAGCTTCTGTCGCTAATTGCCAATCTTCGTTTAATTGATAATTTTTACCTATCCCAAATGAAAGCTCAGGGACTAAATCAATTTCAGTATGACTCAATGACAAATTGGCTAAGCCATCGTAATGCGCGAGGCTAAAACCAACAAACTTATAGGTGTCATCATCCGCTGCTGTCGCTGAAAAGCTAACAGAATTGAGTACTAAAGCACTACCTGCAATTATTATAGCTAAAGATTTTTTCATCATTATTCCTATTTAATCATCTTTTTTATAAAGTAAAATATCACCTGGTTGACATTCTAAAGTCTGGCAAATCGCTTCAAGTGTAGAAAATCGTATTGCTTTTGCTCGACCACTTTTAAGTACCGACAAGTTTTGAGGAGTAATGCCTACCGATAGAGCAAGGTCGTTTAATTTCATTTTCCGTTTCGCTAGCATAACGTCTAGCTCAATAACCATAGCCACTAGATCACCAATTCCTGTTCTTGGTGCAAGCTAGTTGCTTCGTTCATAATCCAAGCTATTACGTATATCACTAAACCAATTAATAATAATCTCAGATCATCTGAGCCTAAGCTCATGTATAAAGCTAACGAATCTGAGGCTCCTGAAAACCGTAACACTAAAACAACCACCACTGGATATAAGAGCTTCAATACAAGCCAAGCAAGTAAAACGGTGCCAATATTTCTAATACATTCAATATTAGCTGAAGTAAAAACTAAGCCTTGTTGATATAACCCAAATAACTTAAACAATGAAAAATAAATCAACAAACTAGGCAATAACTCCGCACTACCTAAAATAAGTAACACGTTAAAACCTTCACTCGCCAACGCATTGGCTAAATCCCCCCAACTACCGGAAAAATCGATACTCACAGCTGAAGAAAAAAATGAGAACTTTTCAGATAGCTCATATGTCCCTTCAATATCATGACCTAACATCAATAAAAGAGCATAAGACCCAATTTGCATAACAATAAATAATGCAACTAATACACGAACTATTTTACTTACTTTTACAATGCTATGGTGCTGAAACATAAAACTCATAATGCAAACTTATTCAATAAGCCTAATTTAGCAGAAAAACAACAAACATCAACTTGTTTTTACCGATAAACGATAAAAATGTATTCTTATTTGTTTTAACCTATTAAGGTACGGCTTGTCCATTTCGCGCTTCAAGTAATCGATACCAGTCTTCGCGGCTATAAATGAGTTCAAGTGCACACTTTGCCGCAAAAATACGCTCGGGGGTTGTTGAACCAATAATAGGGAATATTCCCGCTGGATGTTTTATTAACCAAGCCAAGATAATTTGCCAAGGTTCGCAGTTATATTTAGAGCTTTGTAAGTTTAATTCATCAGCAATACGTTGTTCATCGTGTGACGAAAAAGTATTTCCCCAAGCAGGATAAGCAACGCCCCCTAATGGACACCAAGCAATGGGCGATATTTTGTTTTGTTGACATTGATCCAAAGTGCCATCATTTAATGCGTCAATATTATGAATGTTAATTTCCACCTGATTAACCAACAAAGGTGAATCTAATGCACTTTGCAACATAGCCACTTGCGATGGTTTAAAGTTACTCACTCCAAAGTTTGCCACTTTACCGCTTGCTTTTAATTGATTAAAAGTTTCAGCGACTTCATTAATATCAAATAAATAGTCAGGACGATGCAATAAAAAAAGGTCAAGCTGCTCTATGTTAAGGCGGTTAAGTGAACCTTCAATACTCGATAAAATATAATCCTTACTAAAGTCGTAACGAGTCGGTGCATAGGCATTTTCATCATTCTTCGGGCGAATGCTCGCTTTTGACGTGATGACCATTTTATCTCGCAAATGAGGTGATTGCTTTAACAATTCACCAAATAATTGCTCACTTGCCCCACCACCATAAATATCGGCATGGTCGAAATGACTGTACCCCGCTTCAATTGCACTATGAACAGCAAGCTTGCCCTTTTCAATATCATTAACGGACTTGTCACCTGCAATTCGCATACAACCATAGATTAATCGTGATGACTGAAGTTTGCTCTTTCCTAAAGTATAATTTTTCATTACAACTTTGCTCTCGTTTTATCGTTAATTGGCTGACATAATAGTGACGTTATAGTTGTTGTTCATCAAGAACAAATTCATTCAATGCATACGTATAAATAAGGTTTTTTCATTGCAACATTTTATTTGGGATATTGATCCAGTTTTACTTTCCATTGGTCCATTAACCATTCATTGGTATGGAGCTCTTTTTGCTGCGGCCATTTTATCTGGTTTACAGGTCATGAAATGGGTTTACCAAACAGAAAACAAGCCTATCGAAGCGCTCGATAACTTATTAATGTATGCCGTATTTGGTATTATCATTGGTGCTCGCTTAGGGCATTGTTTTTTTTACGACCCTCAATACTACTTTGCTAATCCGTTGAAAATCCTTGCCATTTGGGAAGGTGGTCTCGCTAGTCATGGCGGGGGTTTAGGCGTTATTATCGCACTTGCTTTATATGCAAAAAAGTATAAAGAAAACTATCTTTGGTTGCTTGACCGAGCAGCTATTTGTACTGCACTATTTGGCGTGTTTGTTCGTTCTGCCAATTTTGTTAACTCTGAAATTTTAGGTGTAGCTAGCGATGCTCCTTGGGCTGTAATTTTCACTCGTATTGATAATATTCCCCGCCACCCGGCTCAACTTTATGAAGCTATAGCTTATCTACTGATTTTTATCATTCTATTCTTTGTTTATAAAAAAACAAAAGAGAAAACACCTAATGGTTCAATATTAGGTTTATTTTTGATATTAATCTTCACTGCTCGATTCTTAGTCGAGTCAGTAAAAGTTAAACAAGCGGCATATGATTCAATGTTGGCATTGAATACCGGACAAATGCTGAGCATTCCATTTTTTATCGCTGGCGTCGTTTTATTACTTTGGTCATTATCGACTAAAAACAAACAAAAATAGTTATTTAGAAAATGAGAAAAAGAAAATGAGTAAAAAGTATTACGTGGTATGGAAAGGTGTAAAAACCGGTGTATTTGACAACTGGTCTACCGTTCAATCAGTAACATCAGGACGTGCAGACGCACAGTTTATGGGTTTTCCTTCGAAAACAGAAGCTGAAGCGGCATTTCAGTCAACTTACACAAAAGCATTAACACAACGTTCTTTGAAAACACCTCCGCGTACTGGAGGTGATTATCCAGCTGCTGCTAAAACCGCGAGTTCATCAGCGAGTAGAGCAACAAGTTCAGCAAAACCAGCTGGCAGCACAGTACGTAGCGACCGTGAAGTAAACAAGTCTAATATTGATATTTACTGTGATGGCGCATGCTCTCCGAATCCTGGGAAATCAGGCACCGGTGTCGCTGTTTATCATCAAGGGGAAATTCATAGCCTTTGGTATGGTGCTTATAATGCCAATGGTACCAACAATACCGCCGAGCTAATTGGCATGCTACAAGCCTTTAAATTGGCACAAGCTTATATAAAGGCGAATCCAGGTAAAACCATTCAAGTGCTATCTGATTCAAAATATTCCATCGACAGCATTACTAAATGGGCAACGGGATGGAAAAATAAAGGGTGGAAAAAAGCCAACGGAGAAGTGATTAAAAACCCAGAGTTGGTAAAAACTTGCTATACACTTTATCAAGAAATCAAAAAGCACATATCAATTACCCATGTAAAAGGTCATGCGAATATTGAAGGCAATGAACTCGCCGATCGTATGGCAGTCCTTGCTAGAACGTCGCGCGAGACAGGTTTTATACAATATGAGAAAAGTATCAATATTAGTGAAATATTAGCTATGGCATCAGGATAAACAACTGTTCTTTAGATATTATAAAAGCCTCTAAGAACTAGAGGTTTTCTTTACCTGCACTTCAAACTTAAAGAGCGGATATCCCCGCTTGGTGAAGTTTTTCATAAATAGTAGTCAACGCAATACTATTTTCGGTTAAAGAGTCTTGCCATTTATTTCGCTTATCAAAGCCAAAATCACTTATATCAAAGTAATGGTCCGCGGTTAAAGCACAGGCATCCAAACAAGACTTTGTACAGCCCATGTTACAGCCATCGATAGCAATAATGGGTCGACCAGATCGGGCTATAGCTTCTATAGGGGCAACTTTGCCGATAACACCAGAGATACAAGACATCTCTGCAATACCATCACCATCAAGCGTTAAAGCGATATCGTGTGCCATACGAGCTAAATTAGAACAGCCGGAGCATGAATAAATAATCGGTTTCATCTTTTTTATCATAATTTACTCTCAATCTCTTTTTATATCTTCTTTACCGTCCAAGCCAGATTAGCGATTACAAGATAAAGAATAAAACTATGATTATAATTCTAATAAACACCGCTAAGAAGTGTTTGATATAGATCAAGAGGAAGCGAGTAACCACCAATTAATGGTGAATAAATTCATGTAGCATTTATTTTGAAGGAAATATTTTAGATAATGGTTAGCATTAATAGCCTTTTTGCCAATCAATGTGAACAGGTAACTGAGCACTTTCTCGGTAGTTTTTGATATTATTTGCAGCAACTTTCCCAGCACTTTCAAAGTGAGTCGGTGCAGAAATGTGCGGAAGCACCGTGATTTTGTCATGTGACCAAAAAGGATCATTTTCATTTAATGGCTCTTGTTCAAAAACATCTAAAATCGCATGGTCAAGATGGCCATTATCTAAGTTTTTAATAAGATCATCATTTGCAACAATACCGCCACGAGCAAAATTAATAATGCTAGCGCCTTGAGGTAAACTTTTGAGCAAATCATTATCTATCAGTTGATAAGTATTCGAAGTGAGCGGTAATAAACAAATCAATGTATCGCACTGTTTTATCATGGTAGCTAAACCATCACCTCCACAATAACAATGAACACCATTAATTAACTTTTGACTTTGACTCCAACCAAGCACGTTAAAACCATTTTGAACTAAACGTAATGCGCTGACCTTGCCTAATTCACCTAAGCCTAAAATCCCTACAGTGCGTTCTTGTGGAAGTAAATAACGATGTTGTTGCCATTTTGCCTGCTTTTGTTGTCGTAAGTATTTTGGCATATCTCGATGTAAATACAGTACCCAAGTTAATACGGCTTCACTCATTGTTTGCGCTAAGATTGGGTCAATTAAGCGAATAAGTTTGAATTTTGGCGCGGAATTGTCATCTGATAATGTAGAAACTAGAGCATCGACGCCTGCCCATAAACTCTGTGCCCAAACCAAGTTACTGTATTGCGACAAGATTACTGGGTCTGGATCTGCAACAATAGCAATTTCACATTGAAGCTTTTGATCAACAGATAAGTCTTTGTCGAGCTTTATACACTCATTAGGCAACTTAACGGATAATAATTGTAACCAATCGGCTTGTTCTTGTTCAGCAAGTTGACTAACAAAGCTAATGATAGAGTTATTCACGACGATTCACTTTTCAATTATTCTTTTAAAACCATATCAATACACATAACCGCTGCCAGTATTAACTTTCTAACAGGGTGATTTTCAGGAACATCTTGAGAAATTTCTAAAACGTAATTATCTGCACTGGTAAATAACTCTTTACCAATTCCGCCCCATTCTTTCGAAATATGGGCAAACTCATCATCACCGTTCATAAAGCGAAAATCCCAACCAACCCAATTCCCCTTTAATTGGCAAACAAGTTGGTCTTGATTATCAAAAATATCAAACTTCCCACCAATTGAAAAAAGCTTTTGTTGGAAATAACCTAACAAATTTCCATCACTATCAGAAATAGTTACTTTTGAAACAAGAAGCGATATGCCTCGCTGAATTCTCACAATGCGTTGGTCGTCAGGTGTTCTGATTTGAACATCAAAGGGTGTCATGGTTTTGTAATCACTAAAACGTAGTATTTTAGTAAAAAAACCTAAATTAGGCTCTCGGCACTCCATAATAATATTGCCGGTTTCGGGGTCATAAACATCATAATTATTAGCGGCTTTAAATATACCAACATGCTCTTTGATTAAATATATATTCTTATTCAGTATGTCCGTCATTTCTTCGCTGTCCTTTATATTAACTCGTGATGTTAAATCCATTACTACTTAATGTTAAACGAAAAAACAGCCGAAGCCGTTTTTACGTTTAATTATATTAACAATGTTTGATAGCCTATTGAACTATTTTAAGTGGCTGACGTTTTCCATAGGTCATACTACGCCATAACCATTCAAAGGGACCAAATTGAAAGCGAGCCATCCAGAAACTTGAGAAAAGTAATTGAAATAACCAAACGCCTATCACAACAAGTAGCATTTCACTTCGTTCAAAACTACCGTAAAAGCCTAAACCCCAACCATAAAAAATAAATCCGCAAATCAAAGTATGTGATAAGTAATTAGTTAACGCCATTTTACCTACATTGGCCAATAAACTTTTTAGTTTCATTAATGCTGATGAACGACAAAAAACAACCAATAAACTCATGTAACTATAGGCCATTAAAATACTGCCCCAGTAATTAGGTTGAATACCTGCCATCATCGAATCTACTTGCCAACCGCTAGCAAAGTTAGCTTGATTACCATTGATGATAAGAAATAAACCTAAAACTAGGGTAATAACAGCGCTAATCGTTAAGGTTTTATTACTAAAACGTTTGCCAAAGAAATCAAGCTTGAAAAAAGCCATCCCGATCATCATTAAACCGACTATTCTAAACAAATAAAATAGAACATTGGTTTGCATCTTAGACGCCATAAAATTTCTATGTTCCATTTGCCCTAACCAACTTGCTTGGTTAACTAAAATATCTTTGTCGATCATTTCTTGCGTTGGCGCCCACATTGCGAGCATATTTTGTAAATCTGCTTCTTCCATCATAGGAATTGCAAAACTAATTAAATACATCACTAAAGAACAAAAGCCAATGGATAAAAAAGCGGTGATCAGTAAAAACCGAACTGATTTTTTACGCGCGGTATAAGCTATCATTCCAGCGAGTGCGTATGGAAATAAGATATCACCAAACCATAATAAGTAAGCGTGCAACATACCAAATACAGCGAGAATGAACATTCTCTTATAGTGTACTTTAGTGGGGTTTCCGCCCTTTCTTTCTATATTGTCAGCCATTAAAACAATACCAACACCAAACAGTATTGAAAATATAGTCATAAACTTTTGATCAGCAAAAAGATGCGATAAATAATAAACATAAAAATTAATGCCCGTTAAGTCACCAAAAGAAGTTGGATTGCTATAGGCAGAAAAGTTCATTGAAAAAGCTTGAATATTCATTAAAAGAATACCGAGTAAGGCAATCCCTCTAATGATATCAATATTGAGTAGCCTTGATTGTAAAGCCATAGGTTCTGCTAGGTTTTGGGTCATATTTTCCTCTATTTTTTATTATAATATTAAATAGTTTGTCATTGATATTGCAGTTAGTCTTATAAAAAAACGTTTTATTACAGGGTTTTTAAAATATATTTCATGGATAATTTTTATCTTTTTAATAATTCATCAAACATACGCTTTACTTGCAAATCGCCAAAACTATAGATACCTTCTCTTTGGTGGAAAAGTCTGAAAACTGGCGGAAACGCTTCGGTTTTCAATTCATTCATTATTGCCAGTAATGAGCGTTCAGGCTGACCTAAACCATTACAATCTGGCATTCTGTCTATTTGTGCTCGAATCGCTGGCATTAGAAAATTATATCTATTAGAATATTTTTTTGCTATTTCTAACATTTCATCATGATTTTCATTTTGGTAAAAACGCCAGAGTTTTGAAAGTTTTTGAATATCTTCATCAGAAATTAATGTCGCTTGATGAAATGCAGCGATTAAACTGTCGGAATTCATATGCCCAAAAGAATACTCATTTCCTTTATTGGGTCGAACCAAATAAACATTTTCGGCAGATAGTTTTTTTGCGAGTAAATGTAATACAAACCAGAAATTAACTTGGCAAAATAAGTCTTCTTCAAACCAACAGTAAATAGTGGCACCTGCTGGAATATCTACTATTTTGGTAATTTCAGGAACCGTTGTTTTAAAGTATTCTCCACTAGGGACTTCTTGATAACTTTCAAGAAATTTCGCTCGGTTAGTAAATAGTTCAGCTAAGCTGTTTCCTTGAACATTACCATCAACCAAGCACTCTCTAGTAACAATTAACTCACCGCTAACCGCTTTAGGGAATTGCTCCTTTAACGCATCACCATTTAGTATGTGATAAATGTTTTTCATTAGTTAATACCTTTTATAGCATTTTCTAATGCGGGGATCATACTCACCAGGGTTTCATTTTTACTGGGTTTAATCGTGGCGTATAGTGCATATACAAAACTTTGCGTGTTGTGTAACTTAATTAAACCCGCTTCACTTTTATAAGCACTTTGCCAATCAGACAAAGGACTAGCGTTGGTTGCCTTGGTTAACCATAGTTGCCAATCATCAGCTGAATACTCTTTTGTGAGAAAGATATAAATAACTGCCATCGCCATTCTTTTTGATTCACCATGAATATAAGCATGTTGCTGATTTGCAGCGATTTGGCTCGCTAATGCATTGAGCATTTTATCTAACTGAGTTTTTGTAATGGCGGGATTTAAAGCTAATTGCAACATCAGATCAGATGAATGAGCAATACCATGTCGCCAGCCCACTTTATCTGAAAAACCGCGATAATCTTTTAAGTTTGAAAAATAATCGCTACCGACATTAACTAAATAGTTTCTTTGCTCATTGCTCAGATAAGGCTTTTTTCGATCAACTCGTGCCACTTCAGATAACATTAACATCGAAAACGATTGGTATACGTCATTAGGATCATTAACTTCAGATGCTATAACATTGGTTAAATATTCAAACATTTGGCCATGAACAACATTACTCAGTTGGCCACCTCTCAGCCAATGACTTAGGATTTCAAAAGCAAAACCGTCTCTTATCTCTGGATCGGGCGATGCCAAACAGTTCAATAATTGTAATGCTAATGCTTCTTTCTCTTTTTGACTTTCTAGCACAAAATTATTTTCTTTTAGCTGTGCAAAAGAAGACTTATGCCATTTACCCGTTTGGCATTGAGTGTTCACCTGCTCGGCATTAATCATCGTTTTACCATACGCTGTAATAGCGGTATTCGGTAAAAAAAACATCGTAAATATAACTGATATACAAAATCTAGTTTTCATCTTAATTCTTATATGTTGAAACTATTTACACAAGATTCTATAACAAAAATTCAACAAAGTGAAAGCGGCAATATTTGCCGATTTAATAATTCAAATGGCAATTATGTACCTATATATAAGAATTAACATGCTGAAATTTAGCGTTTAATAAAGAGAACGATGCTTTAAATCATAATCATTGGTTGGCACAGTTACTGCTATTAGTAGAAAACATATGGACATATTTAGAATACTAAGGGCACAACATTATGATGATAAACTATAACTACAGTGAAATAATCACTCAAGCGCGAGATAGTGGCCTTCGTCAAATAGACTTTAAAAATAGTACGGATATCGCTCATACAATTCCCTCACTACAAGATAAATTAACCTTGTCTGCTCAAGCGCAAGCAAAGTTAAAAGGATCAGTTGATGTTTTTCAAGAACAATCACCTGTTTATGAAAAACCGAAAACAGCGGCGCAATTACTTGCTGAAAATAAGGATAGCCAAGCTATTTATCAGCCAAGAACTTCTGCTCTAGGGGATAATAGTTTAAAAGCCCTGTCCTCTAATGACTCACGGTTTCAAGAAATGATGCAGTCAATATTAGATAAACGTTTAGGCGTTGACCGAAAAAAACTTGAAGAGCTCGATGCGATGATGGAAGAAATCGCCAAAAACGAAAACCTTAGTCCTGAGCAAAAAGCCAAAGCGATTGCAGAAATAGAAAAGATGCGTGAAGACGTCATTGTAGAAAGTATCGAAGTTAAGAAAATAGCCAAACAAAACGATATTAACACCGAGAATAACATTTGATTTGTTTCATACAAGTAAACCAATGTATAAACCACAAAATCAAAAAACACACCTTGCAGAATCAAACCTTAATTATCAACAAGTTACGATAAAGCAAAACTATACAACTTGACCAATACAGTATGCTATCCATTTTGACACTCTGTCGTTTTTTGTACAAAAATGGCCGTTATTTTGCTATTTATAACAGTGAAAAAAACGCAATACTACCCTATACTTTGTAAAGCATTCACAATCAGACGAACGCTTTTGTAGCATAAAGTAAATAACTAAATGGGTTATCAATCCGCTTGATAATACGTTTACGTTGTACACACAAAAACTATAAAAAGTCAGAGGTTAAAACAATGAAAGCAAACTTAACTAAGTTATCTGTAGCTACTTTATTAGCACTATCTTCAGCAACCACAGTCATGGCGGCAAATAGTGTTAGTGCAAACCACAGTAACATGAACGGTAAATCTATCAACGACGTTGCACAACTAAGCAATGATTACAGTTTCAAAGCCGGTAAGTCTTTTTCAACCGTTACAGGTAATAGTAAGCAAAAAGCAAAAATGTTTTATAAGGGTGTTCCAGTTTTCGGGCAATCAATAGTATTAGAGCAAGACAGTGCAGGTCGTAATGTCGGCATGCAAGGCTCTTTAATAGTGGACATTGCTAACGATTTAAGCTCTGTAACTCCTGGTATGCTTCACGGTAAAGCACTCGGAAAATTAAAACAATTACTAGGTCACAATAATATTGATAATTCGAAAACTGACTTAGTGATTTTTGTGAACAGTGATAATAAAGCACAATTGGCTTATCGCGTTGAATATTTAGCTAACGATAGTGAAACACCAAGTCGTCCAATGGCATTTATTGATGCAAACAATGGCGAAGTATTAATGTCTTGGGAAGGAATTAATCATGCCAAAAAAACGGGTAAAGGTAAACCAGGCGGTGGTGGTGGTGGCGGTTCAACTACACCTACAACAGTGACAGGACCTGGTGGTAACACTAAAACAGGTATCTATTATTATGGCTCAGAATACGCAAACCTTTTAGCAACAACGAATGGCTCTAGCTGTTATTTAGATAGCCCCAATGTTGTCACCACAGATATGGGAAACAAAACTCGCCGTGGTAGCACAGCACAAGTAACTTGTGGGGACACCGGTCAAGACTTAACAAATGGTGCCTATGCACCAATGAACGACGCCCAAGCTTTTGGTAATGTTATTTTTGACATGTACCGTGATTGGTATGGTGTAACACCATTAACACAAAAATTAGAAATGCGTGTTCATTATGGTCGTAATTATGAAAATGCTTTTTGGGATGGCAGTGCCATGTCTTTTGGTGACGGCGCGACAACTTTCCATCCATTAGTTAGCCTAGATGTATCAGCTCACGAAGTAAGCCACGGTGTTACAGAGCAACGATCTGGTTTAGTTTATAGTGGTGAATCAGGTGGCATGAACGAAGCATTCTCCGATATGGCTGGTGAAGCTGCAGAAAACTTTATGCACGGCACAAACGATTGGATGGTTGGTGAACAAATATTCAAAAGTAATGGTGCACTTCGCTATATGGATGATCCAACAAAAGATGGGCGCTCAATTGACCATGCTACAGATATGACTAATGGTTTAGATGTACATTTGAGTTCAGGTGTTTATAACAAGGCATTCTATTTATTATCAACAACCAATGGTTGGACTGTAGAAGAAGCATTTGGTGTAATGCTACGTGCTAACGATTTATACTGGACAGCAAGTTCTACGTTCAATGCTGGTGCTTGTGGTGTTGAATCGGCAGCAACTGATCTTGGTTTAAGCGCGAGCGATGTAACATCAGCTTTCTTTGCTGTTGGTGTAAACTGCCAGTAGGCATTAAACTAACATTAATTTAAAGGCCAGCAATGCTGGCCTTTTTACTTTATTCATTACCGTAATAATACTGTTCACTTCATAATGCAAATAAGGTAAATATTAAATTGCTAAGTTAATGTTAATTATAGCCAAGTATATAGTTCTGATTATCTTCATTGAATAAAAGTTCATCATCGCAACATTCATTTTTCATTTGATTAATACCATGAGTATCTTCTTCACGTTGTTGATCAAAGTATTCATGCTGTTTAGCTGAAAGTATTATCCGTCTGTTTATTGCTACTCTATTATCTATCATAGTATTACCCTCGTTATAGATCACCGTTCACAATAGATATTGCATGATCAAGGCCATCTTTCAAAAAACGCATAACACTTTGATATATCAATAATAATCCCATCAGACTTCAACAAAACTCTTTGCAAAAATATATGCATTATGCAAAAAGCTATGCAATTTTAGAAAGAGATACTATGCAAAAGGGTTAGCTAAAGTACAAAGGAATATGCTTTTTAATCAATATCATTCCACATATCCAAGTGCATTCGCCAAATGCCATTAATTTTCTGCCAAACAATCACATATGCACCACCGAATTTTACCTCTCGGCCATCTTTATGCTTAGAAACCCCTTTATAGTAACCAATATCACTAGCCATATTCCCTTCAATAATTAATTCTTCTGAGGTTACTTGATGTGATATTAGTTGCCATTTACTTGAACGGTTTGGCGTCCAAAATTTTCGAATAGATAAGATATCACTTTCGATTTTTGAATTAACATCCACAATACGAGCATTAGGGCTGTAAATTGTCATAATAGTGTCAACATCACCGTTAACAAAGGCTTTTGAAAAGGCTTTAGCTTGTGCCGAAATAGCATCTTTATCATTTTTTTCAGCGGCACTTAATGCAACGTAACTTTGCAAAGAGATAATTGAAATAAACAAATATATAATTAATTTTTTCATAAAAAGAGCAAGATCCTTCACATTTATATACTAAATTTTCAGTAACGATTATTCCTATATTAACGTGAAAAATGAACAACAAAAAGTTCTTTTATTTTCTATTTGAACAATTGAAATGACAGAAAAAGGTCACGATTTATCTTCTAACAATTGAGAAGTTAGTACTTTTCTTAAGATGAACTATAGTTTCAAAAGCAATATTAAATAAATACAAAGGGATTTTGAAAATGAAGATTCTTGTTGTCGATGATATGACTTCGATGCGTAATATTATGCTACACATGTTACAGGACCTTGGCTATAACGAAAACGACGAAGCAATAAATGGTAGGCAAGCATTGCAGCTACTGAGAAAAAACAAATACGATTTGCTCATAACCGATTACCACATGCCAAAAATTAACGGTATTCAATTGCTTAAGTACATCAGAAAAGAGGATGAGTTATCTTACTTACCGGTACTCATGGTCACTTGTGAAGATCAAAAGAAAGAAATTGAATCTATTATTGCTGCCAAAGTAAATGGTTTTATTATCAAACCTTTTACTACGAGTACACTTAAAAAACAGCTCGAGTGGATAAGACAAGAAAGTGATGAACTCAATGCTATAGACATTAGTTAAATAATAAAACTTCTTTAAAACAATAAAGATAGAAAACGTTAATACTGTTATTCCTTTTATTTTTATGTCGAAATACGCAGTAGTACATCGTTATGGTTAATAGTTTATCAAGTAGTCATTATTAACGTAGTAAAAAGATTTTGTGATATCAGTCATCCTATTTTTATAAAACTTAAAGTGACATTTCGATTAATTTTTCAATCAGTAAATTATTGGTGTAACAACGATAAGCTCCAATAATAAGCTATACTTGAACCATAAAATAACCGATGAATCTAAATCAGATCTGTCACTAACTGAACTATGATTATTATGTTTAAATAATATTGCGTTGCGTTGTATTATTAAAGATCACACCAAAATTAAAGATCACACCAAATGGAGATAATTAATGTCGGATAATAAAAAATACCGTTTAGTAACTCGTAGCGATTTTGATGGTTTAGTTTGCGCCATTCTACTCAAACATATTAATTTGGTTGACGGCATTCTATTTGTTCACCCTAAAGATATGCAGGACGGTATTATTGAAATGGGGCCGAATGATATTTCGACTAACTTACCTTATGTTGATGGAGTTCATGTCGCCTTTGACCACCATCATAGTGAAACACTACGTAATGAAAGACGAGATAATCATATTATCGATCCTGATGCCCCTTCAGCTGCTCGGGTTGTTTATGATTACTACGGCGGGTTAAAAGCTTTTCCATCAAGCTGGACAAGTATGATGGAAGCAGTAGATAAAGGCGACTCCGCTCAATTTAATATGGAAGAAGTTTTACATGCTAAGCGCTGGGAATTACTTAATTTCATCATGGACTCTCGCACAGGTTTAGGTCGATTCAGAGACTTTCGTATTTCAAACTATGACCTTATGATGGATTTAATCGATTTTGGGAAAGATCACAACATTGATCAACTATTAGCATTGCCTGATGTAAAAGAACGAACCGACCTCTACTTTGAGCATGAAGAAAAGTTTAAAGAACAAATACAGCGTTGTTCAACCGTTCACAATAACTTGGTGGTGCTTGACTTAAGAGAGGAAGAAATTATTTACTCGGGCAACCGATTTGTTATTTATGCTTTATTTCCACAATGTAATATATCAATTCATATTATGTGGGGACTTAAAAAACAAAATACTGTTTTTGCGACTGGCAAGTCTATTTTTGACCGTAGTTCAAAAACGAATATTGGCGAATTAATGTTGGAATATAATGGTGGTGGGCATCATGCAGCAGGAACGTGCCAAGTTCCACATGCGCAAAATGAAGCTTGTCTTGCAAAGTTAATCTCTGTTATTAATAGCGATGGTTAAAAAACGCTACACTAACAGTTCCAATATAAAACGCCTTCGAGAAAGACCCGTTACTTTTCTGGAAGGCAATGCCAATTTAGCTTTTTAACTCGGCCAACTTTATACTTGAGTCGCTACAAGCAAATTCTGACGAGACTTGTCGCAAGCCCTGTCATTCTATGTCGAAAACTAATGATCCCTACTATGCTCTGATTTTAAATTTGATTAATCGTAATGTTCACCTAGCACTCTCACCGCTTTATCGGTCGCGGCATAGAAGTAGTCTGTGTCCCTCCTCTTGGGTTTGAATATGGGCAGCATCACGAAGTGCTTCACTTTAAGCTGAACGCTTTAAATCTAAACTTTACCTACCAATTAGTAACTTTCCTTGTAATCCATAAACAACTGCTTTAATTGCTTCACGACGACGGGGTCTGAATGTATATTAGCAGCTATGTACACTTCAAAATTTAAATCAACAAGGTCAAACACAAACTTAAATTGCGCTTTGTTGAGCTTTGTTTTATTCAGCGTTGGTGTCAAATTTGATTCAGTGATGGGATAAATATCAGCTCGGCCAATTTGCAAAAGTTCCAAAGCTTGTTGAGAGTTTTTCACATAAATAATGTCATGCTTTGGGTGAAAGCCTAAAGCATAAAAATATTCACTGCTTGCTTCATGTCGTTTTAAGATCAATCGATAGTTTTTTATATCTTCTAGCTTATTTATAACGACATCTTTTCTATTACTCGCTGTTAATATCTTGGTTTTAACAACCCCAAGTCGAGCTATCCATAAAAAATCAGACTCTCTTTGTTTAGTTCTAGAAATGGAAAATATTAATGAATCTTTGTTCGCTTTCACTGAAGCTAAAGCTCTTGCCCACGGCACTACTTCAATCTTATAGGGCCAATTAACTTGGTCTAGAGCAAATTTGACTTGGCGAGTTGCGGTACCTGTAAAGATATCATTTTCATAATGCTGAAATGGCGGCCACAGCTCTGAATAGATAGTCAGCGGTATTTTATCAATAGCTTCATCCGCATAGACAAACATAGCCATAAAAATTAAAGATAAAAAATATAAAATTTTCAGCAAATGAACTGTCCAATGGTTATCCGATCACTTTTAACAGTATAGTCGAACCTTTAAATTCTGGTAAAAACAAATATGCATTTGTACTAAAGGCAAGGAATAAACTGTCGTCTAAATATCTGCACAACCTACAGCTCAAAGAAAGCTGAGATATTCTTTTTTACCATTATCCATTTTTAATATGTGATCCTCCATCGCGATTAGCACAATGAATGATAGAAAAATCACTCGGACCTCAATAAAGTTCAATAATGAAATACAAATTGAATTAAAGCTTTAATGTTGCAGGCCGATAAACTAGGTAAGCCAGAGCAACTGACAAACTTTATGACGAGTATATACTCCTCTACCATGCAAATAGATGCACTTTTCGCCTCACCTGCTTTATCGTCAGTAAATGCTGTCGATAATAGTAATGACGATTTGAATAATCAACCGAAGGCTAGCACGAGCACCGTTGTAAACATCTCTTCTGAAGGCCGAGAAAAATTAGCACTTGAAGAGAGTGAGTTGGGAGAGAAGTTAGCAAAGCAAATTCAACCAGATAGTGCCGAAGACATTGAAAATAACGACAGTGAAAGGGCCACTAAATTACTTGATAAATTAATAGAAGAAACACAAGATAAAATTAAAGATGCTCAACAAGAGCTTCGCGCACTAAAGACTAAAAATACGGAAGAAGCGAAACAAGAACAAAAAATGCTTGAGAGTCAAATAACGTCACTTAATGTTATTTTGATAGGATTATTCGGTAAAAAATTGGAATCTTTAGAACAATAGGTTGTGTAGATATCAAGTTTAGAAAATGATTTTTAGACTTATTTACCCTTACGTTTTAGCGGTTGCAAACCCATTTAATTCCGATTGCCACTTATCATATTCCCCTCCGCGTTATCATTACAACTTTATCTAAGTCAAAGTACGAATAACACTTTGCAAAATCGGCGATAACTACCGAATTATCTTCTATAAAGGTGGCCTCCTTTTGATTGACTCACCACATAGTCAATAGATTAGTTAAAAGAAACTGAAAAAGTACGTATTTAAAGAAATAGTAGTCTATTATTTTTCAGACTTGGAATAGAACAAAAAATAGTCTACGATAGAACTCGTAGACTATGTAACTAATTAATAAAGACATAACAATAAATACAAAAATAAACCTACAGAAGGACGATAAACGATGAAACGATTGTTAATACTTATTTTGTTATCTATACCAAGCATAGCTATGGCTATAGATAGCAACATTTCTATCGGTAAGACAATAGAAATTGAATCTAAAACCCTTAATGAAAAGCGCATTATTCAAGTACATCTGCCTGATGCTTACCGTAACGGGGACACTCGTTTCCCCGTACTTTATCTCACTGATGGCCCTGGGCATTTCAGTCACACAGTAGGTACGATGAATTTTCTCGCTAATAATGGTCGTATGCCTCAGATGATCATTGTCGGTGTTGCCAATACGGATAGAACGCGTGATTTAACCCCTAAAATTTTAAGATCAAAAGATGACCGATTTCAAACTGGTGGTGGTGCCGATACTTTCTTAACATTTTTTGAAAAAGAATTGATCCCCTACATCGAAAATAACTATCGTACTCAGCCCTATCGCGTTTTTACTGGTCATTCATTCGGCGGGCTATTTGCAATAAATGCCTTCTTAACAAAGCCAGAACTGTTCAATGCTTATATTTCAGTCAGCCCAAGCTTATGGTGGGACGACGAACGCCTAATAAGTGATGCTAAAGTTTTTTTCAATAATAAAAAATCAGTTGATACAACACTTTTTGTCACTATGGCAGCAGAAGGTGAACGTATGATCAACCCATACAACAAATTTGTTAACGTGGCTAAAGAAAGTAAAACTAAGGGGTTGATTTTTGCCAGCAAAGAATTTGACGATGAAGATCATGGATCAACTGTATTACGTAGCCAATACTTTGCCTTAAAACAGGTTTGGGACGGTTGGAATATGCCACGTGAGACATTCGGAGAAGGGCTTAATGCAGTTCAAGCACACTATAAAAAGATAGCCAAAAAATTTGGTTTTGAAGTACAAGTACCTGAAGGATTAATTAATAATCTAGGATACAGTGCATTAGGCAACAAAAAATTTGATCAGGCGATAGAAGCATTTGCATATAACGTTCAAATGTACCCAAGCTCAGCCAACGTTTACGACAGCTTAGCAGATGCACAAGAGAACAAAGGCGAATTAAACAAAGCCCATAAAAATTATTCTAAAGCACTTGAGTTAGCTGAACCAAGTGACCCTAATAAAGTGATGTTTGAAAAAAATAAAGAGAGGGTAGCTAAGCTTTTAGCGGGAAAATAAAGCGTTACTGATGAATAAAGATTAAATTCGTAGCGGCATTGGTCAACGATCAAAGCCGCTAACGATGAAGTATTTTATCGCTCCCCCTCCTCTATTTTTTCATACATTTATATTTAGCCGTTTATTTATTACTCATCTCTGCTCTATTATTTTTATTATCTGTATCAAATAGATACTAATAGTGGTTAAATAACATTCATCAATATCGATTTAAACATTTACAATAATAATTAAAAAAGAGGCTGTTAAATGGAAAAGGTCAAAAGTGAAAACATAATAAAAAATGAAAACTTATTTAGAGCATTGGTTTGCGTGCCTTTAGTTATTTTATTTGTCTTACTATCAATCAACTCAGTGGCAACTTCTGGGATTGTTCTATTTCAAGTATTATTTATATTATTGGCACTATATTTTTCATTAAGTGCGATTTCGTATGCTGCTCATTATACCAATGAACTTTATGAGGGCAAAACAGAGCCACTGTTTAAAAACAAGAACTTATCTAAAACAATTAGGTTTTTACCGTTAGCTATTTTATTTACCTACATTGCCGTTAATTCAATTACAACTTCGGTCCATATTGTATTTCAAACTCTATCTATTGTGATGTCTCTATTGTTGATATTAAGCACAATTGCCTATGCCGCATATTATACAAATGATTGTTATGATGAAACGTCTGATCACTAAGTTTACATGATCAGAGAAAACTTTTTTTTATGTATATAAAGCCGCTTTAGCGGCTTTTTTATTGGGTTGATTTTAACGGTCAATGTTGTTCGACGATGTGCTGGCCTCGCAGATTACACTTCGTAAAAAAGGCGAGAGTTTTCCTTCTTAATCATCAGTAAGGGGCCGTTTTTCTCATCTTTTGGTTAAAGTCGACACAACAGCACGTTAAAAGAGATAAGAACCAAGCCTAACAACTGAAATCACTTTTTTATTGCTAAAATAACAACCTTTTCCTTTTTCTTACGTATTAACTCTTATAGATATTTATTAAATAAAATGGAAAGTGTATGTCAAAATTTACAAAGGTATGTCTTGTACCATTAATATGGTTAACGGCCTATAGTGTAACCTGCCAAGCTGATGAAAATAAAAACCAAAAAGCCTGGCTGAAACAATTAAGTGCAGCAGCCACTAACGAACTTACACAATCAGGAACAGCTTCTATTCAAATAGCAGTAGGACATAAAGATAAAATTATTTTCTCTAATGCATATGGCTTAGCCGATATAGAGAACAATGTATTAGCAACACCACAAACAAAATATCGGATCGCTTCAATTTCAAAATGGTTCACATCTAGCGCTGCGATGTCACTCGTTGAATCAGGAGCACTTGAGCTTAACGCACCGATTCAAAAATACTGTCCTCAATATCCTCAAAAATCAAATATTATTACACCAAAACAGTTATTAACTCACACCTCTGGCATAAGGCATTATGCTGACTATAATGCGCTACTTTCCCGTGCAAGCACTGATGACGAGCGATCTGAAATAGAGAGAAACCGTTTGGTAGACCGACTTGGCCGCTTTACTCGATACACAGATGTGATCTCTCCTCTGAATAACTTTAAAGAAGACCCGTTATTATTTACACCCGGTACAAACTGGAAATACACGTCTTACGGGTTTCGTACACTCGCTTGTGTATTACAAGGAGCAGCAAACAAACCATACAGAGATATCATGAAGGATTTAATATTTACACCACTAGCTATGAATAATACGGTTGATGACGATGCTTGGGCAATTGTTCCCCATAGAGCATCAGGGTATCGGTTAAATCAAAATAAGCAATTACGCCGCGCTAACATGCGAGATATCAGTGAAAACCTGCCCGCGGGTGGGCATTTGTCTACGGCAACAGATCTCATTCTATTTGCTCAAGCCTTTAGTAATAATCAAGTAATCTCCGAAAAAACAAAGTCTTTAATGATATCTCCCTTTATCCAAAATGAAGTGAAAACTTCACATTTAGCCTCATGGCGTGACGCTATTCCGTCAAAGTATCATTATGGGATGGGAGTAATGTTATTTCCAAATGATGAAAAAAGCTGGTTCGGGCATACCGGGCAACAAGCGGGTAGTTCATCCATTGTCTTTGTGATCCCAGACCATGATATTTCAATTGCGGTATTAACCAACATTAAAGGTTGGCGTGGTTATATGAGTTTTACACGGGAAGTAGCCAGTATACTCATAAATGCAATAGAAAAGAGCGACTTGTAACTCACTGATAGCTACCTTCCGCCGTTATATCATGTATATAAATATTGTATAACTCATCAAAATTGAATTAAAGGTGTTGAAACAATCAAAAGAAATTCTGAAATGTTTTTACTCACCAGTACCATAGTCCATCAATATTTATTAAATTTATAATAAACCCGCAAGCTTGCGGGTTTATGCGTAACAGAATTAATATCAATTAAAGAAATGTTTATATAACTTCCCTTTTAATATTTGACTCAATTAAAAACGGTAAGTGGCATAAATGCCTGCTACACGTTCAAAGTTATTATCCAACTTATAACCATTTTCTTGCGCATCGAAATTCGAATATCCTGCAAATATACCAATATCTGTATTTTTGCTGTACGCGTAGTTAAGGCCTAAATCGACTCCATGCGCATCTTTTTGGGTGAAGTCCTCTAAATCACGGTAAGTATAGCGAGCGCTCGCTGTCCAATCTTTTGCTACATTCGCTAGCACGCCGACAGAGTATCGGTATTCACTTTTGTTTTTAAGGATCTCTTCATCCCAATTGATATAACCTAAAGAAAATGTCATTGCGATATTTTTATCAAATACATACTTACCGTTTAAATCAGCACCATAACCTATAGAGTCACCATTAAGTTTTGAGTCTTGGTAACCTCTAACACCTACGCCTACCGCTAATTCCAACCCGGTCTTATTATTTTGACGAGCAAGAACACGATAATTAAGTCCACCTAAGCCAATCGTTAAGTTATCCGTTAAACCATAAGCCGCATTTAAATTAAGTTCACTGTGACTATCACCTTTCTCTTCACCTAAAGCTACTGCACCACTCAAGGCAACAGTACCATCGGTTAATGTAAGTGGTCTTAAAACGGGGTTTTCAGGATATTTGGTTTCAGCACAAACAGTTGATGAAGCTAAAAGTAAGGCGATGCTAATAAGTGATTTGTTCATAATGTTAATTCCCAAGTTTTTTGTGTTTGTAGTTTATGAGGGAATAATAAAGTGTTGTTACGTTCGATTCCTTATGGGTTTTGTTGATGAAATGTAGGCGTAACGTGAGAAACTGTAAGAATAAAGTAATCAGAGGTTCTTTCTCAAACTTTACTGCATTTACTCTGGGCAATTAAATTAAAGAAACGAGTTGCAGTACTTCATTAGGTAAATTAGTGGATGAACCAATACTGCTGATATTATGAATAAACAAAGATAATACATTAAATGTATTCATAAATTTATCACTGCGCCATATACTGCATTATATTTTTAGCCAGCAAGAACAATTCATGAAAAATATACTTTGTTTCGGTGACTCAAATACTTGGGGTTACACACCACTAAGTGGTGCTAGATATTCAATAAATGAACGATGGCCAAGGGTTTTACAGGCCAATTTAGGTGATAAATACCATATTATTGAAGAGGGGCTATGTGGCAGAACAGTTGCGAGTAATATGCAAGACAGACCACAACGTAGTGGTCAAGAGCTTCTACCAGCATTACTTGAAAGCCATCGACCACTTGACTTGGTCATAGTTATGCTTGGTACAAATGATCTTCAGCACTGTTTTAATTTGTCGGCTGAAGAGATTGCCAGTAACATAAAAAGTTTTTGTTTAATGATCAAAAATAACGAGTTTATAAGCCAGCATAACCCTGAGACAAAAATACTTCTGATATCACCCGCTCACTTAGCTGAATTACCCATAGAAGATCAATGTATTTTTAAAGGCGGACAGCTGAAATCTAAGCAACTAGCACAATATTATTCTCAGGTAGCAACAGAGCTAGACATAGATTTTTTAGACGCAGACCATTTTGTTAAAACTACAAATAT